>Ga0126342_10006010_pt1 | contig 21386 bp, 17 predicted proteins | sample Cyp1metagenome_FD_92528 | JGI IMG/M metagenome (GOLD analysis project Ga0126342, IMG submission 92528) | Coral microbial communities from Lord Howe Island, Old Settlement Bay, Australia - Cyphastrea 1 metagenome | ecosystem: Host-associated > Invertebrates > Cnidaria > Coral ... | reverse complement strand
ATCATGTACGAAGTACAAGGAACGTTAACATGCCCCCCCACCCCACCCCACCCCACCCCACCCCACAATCGCGATATTCAAAAACGTGCGTTTTACGGGAACGGTTTTCGGTCCGCAGGCATAAACATCAATGAACGTCAACAAACATCAATAAACATCAATAAACATCGATAAACATCATGGATAGATCTTTTAAACAGGGGTATGGTTCACTGGCGTTCTCTTTTCCAACTCTATGAATGGGAAGACGACTCCAGTCCGATTCTTCCGAAAGCTGGATGTTGGCATCTGTTTTTGTTCCCCATTGTTTGTTAAATACCAACTGTATCACATGATATCCCCGTTATTTTTGTTGGCGTCTGGAGATCAATTTCCAACTTCCCGGGCGGGGTCTAGATGTGGGAATCATATGATGATCTATTGCGACTACCCTTAGTGGTGCCAACGGGTCTCACCTAGACCTATGGCTATGAAAAAAATGTGACTACACCATATGCTTTTTAGACCGAAATGGACACAATTTACCCCAGAGAATTGTCGGGTTGATACGGATGATATTATCTCATTCCAGACTTGAAGGGAACATTTGCAGGAAACCCCAAGCAATTTGGATGTGAAAAAAACTACCCACTGGTAAACGTTTACAGTTTGCTATTGAAAATGGGGCATAGAAATAGTTCATTGACCTATTAAGCATGGTGATTTTCCATAGCATTTGTTCTCGCACATCGATTCATTGAACCCAAAGAACTGGTTGATACTGGTCCACTGGTTGATCATTGGGTGCCACATCATCCCCATACTTTTTGGGCGAAATATCATTCATATCACATATCTCATTATTTTGGGATTGATCCAAGTTTTGGTTTATTTGAGATTCTATATTTTTTTCTGAGGCATATATATCAAGCCGGCTGGTGTTAGACATCTCTATTTTTAATTGTTGCACCAAATGTGGGTTTATCATCGAGTTAAACAACTTTTCCCCATGTTTTGCGGCTGAAATGCCCATCATATTCTCCGGTAATCAAACATTGCATAGCATTCCATGTTTCTCGGGAGATCATTTTCCAGTATTATCCCATTCATGCCTTAATATTCCATTCAAAAATGTCCTTTTGGTAAAAATAGAGGGGCCGGTTTGGTGTACCATGTATCATCATTTACCTGTTGTTAAAGGGGTTTCTTCAACCCCCTCTATTAACCAACCAACCAATGGTAAAAGGACATCTATGATTCCATTTATTTCCATATATGTCCATGTTATAATATACCCATGTCGTTGCGCGCCTTCAGGAAACGCCAGGTCCTTTGTCCCGAAAAAGGCCGGGAAGCCTGGTGATTTCAAGAATTCCTGGGGTAATGCGATGATTTATACATACATACATACATACATACATATATGTATATATATGTATACATATGTATATGTATGTGTATGTGTACATATATATATATATTTACATATGTATATGTATGTGTATATTATATAATATACACTGTATATTATATATATATATTACATGTATATATATATGTGTGTGTGTTTGTGTGTGTGATTGACTGTCGATCTAAAGGTCCATGTAGAGATTGTCCATTACAAAGGCCGCCAGGGTAACATGAGACCCCACGAAAGTGTTTTTTTCTGAGTTCGCGAACGTATTTTTTGGGGCGACCGATTTAGCGAAAGATTTGAACATGAGACCCCCGCGAAAGATAAACGTGGGGTTCGTGAAAGATTCGCAGAAGTAATTGTTTTTTTGGCGAAGAATTGCCATTTGCAGATAAAGGAATTTAGATCAGCCGCCATATATTTAAATGTACATATGGTTACTATATTAATATATGGGAGTATAATGGTATCATACCATTAATGTTTAGTTATAGATTATTGGTTATAGTGAACGATTGGGATGATAATGATACCATTTGGTTATATAAGAGCACGGGGCATACTACGAAAACAGAAGAAGATGAGGGGAGGTATGAAGAGGGGGAAGTGACTGATGCATATTCACTATTGCAGCATATGATACCCATTGTACACCATGGTGATCTATTCAATCACAATCATTATCATGCGCGTCATGATTATACTCATGCGTTCCTTTCTAGTAATTAATCATGATCCCCACTTTTCTTAGTCCCCATTTCATACCATGGTTTGATATTTTTCGATTATTATGCCCATTCGTTCTCGGTAATATTTAGTTATCATGAATCGTGACTTTTTTTGCATTTTTTTCATAATTCCTTTTTTCCAAACATTATTTAATACATAATTAATATAGTTTACATGACACTGTACCCATCAGAATGAATTTTGCTCGACCTTGGCCAGGTGAACCAGTGACTTCGCTAGTGGAGCAAGGCCGGAGCTCCCAGGGCCCCAGGGTCCAGAAATGCTTGGATTTCGCAAATTTGACCGAATCCTGACTTTTGGGCCCATTAAGAAGGGGGTTAAACATGGTGAAACCAACCATGACAGGGGGGATTGATATGGATTGATGGTGTAGTTTCTGGATCTGATCCCGATACTATTTGATACTTGGATGGTTTTGCCCGATGAAACAAAAAAGAGTAGTGCAATGTGAACCAATAACAATGGATATGTGATATGATATGTCTTATTTCAATTTGAAGATGCACAATATGTGGCAGTTGGTCCAAAAACTCTGGGCATTTTGTTCTGGGCAATGCTTCAGCGGGCCCATACATGATTAAGACAAACATAGATGCACAAAAAGAAGCTTCAGGCTGCTTTCTGTTTTAACACGGGTGTCATGATTAATATTATACCCTATGTTTCAACTATTTTTTCAATGTCAGCATCCAGAAACATCAGCATATACAATCACGGCGTTACCAAAAAAAACACCTAAATGTTCGGAGAGAGTATGGGAAGTGATGCCTCAAACCTGTATGGGGAACCTTGAAAGAGTAGGACCATATTTATATAGTTGTTATGGGTTGTGAGACTTCGTTAGTTGGAGGCTAGTTGAAGAGAACATCTACAGAAAACAAGACGTTTTTGGCTTGTTGAAACCATGGTTGCATCATCCTTGTCTCGAAAATGTATCCAGTGTTATCAGCAATATGCGGCTTGTCTCAAGGTTCCAAGACGCCGGAATGTTCGAGGCATCCCAAAAAATGTGGAGAAGCAAGTTACCCATTCCAATTTCCAGTGGATCAGGTTGAAGTCCATGTTGTCAGCCCGCACCCGGCAGTTTCGAAATGCACATATATTGTGTCATGCAGTTGCTGTTGATGATGGTGTTGCCTTGGAGGAATCAACACCTTGGTTTCTTTTCATACGGGGTGGTGCCCCATGGTTTTATCACTTTGGATTTCTGGTGCGTATGTCACACCTTGTGTATCTATGGTATCTATGATTAATTTGGTTGGTGGCTTGGAACATTTGGATTATTTTTCCATATATTGGGAAATGTCATCATCCCAAGTGACTAACTCATATTTTTCAGACGGGTTGAGACGTGGAAACCACCAACCAGTAATGGTTTTTGACCAACAAACATCATTCAGGGGTCCCATTTCGTGGAAATCGGTGAATATCCCATGGATATCAACCCCTTTATGGTTTCCTGTTTTCTTGGTATCCACCGACCCTGTGATAGATTAATCATGTACTGCCAAGAGTAGTGACTTCTGCTTAATTCGGAGTGTCAACATCCGTCCCAGATTGTCATCATGCTTGGTTGGTTTTCTGACAAAAATGGTGAACTGAGCCCCCGAAAAGTAGTCATTGCCATGAGTTGTGAAACTAGTAAGGGTTCAACCTGTGAAGGGGTGAGTTTTGAGGACACCCCAAGATTGAAAGATAAACAAAGAAGATTTGACCTTATATAAATTTAGCATTTGAAAAGATGATTATCCACTGCTTCATCACAATTTCCCTCTTAAACAGTCCTTTATTTGTGGCAACAACTGCACCATTTTCAGACTCACCCGCTTTTGGATTATGGAAAGATACACAGCAAGCCCCTTTTAGTGTTGTGTTAGGTCGTGTTCCATTGCTGGGAAATCCAGCTTTTCCATGTTTTCCCACGTCGGCTCAAGAGCGTCGGACACCGATGGCGGTGGCAAAGGATATCATCACCAATGTGCTGAGAACCAGCCTACTGCGCTTCATTAAAGATGCCAGCGGAGATCAGTGACTTGTTTTTTAAGGGCGGGCATGAATTGTTGAGGAGGGCTGGGCCATGGGTCTGGGGCATGTTGGGGCACGACTTTGGGCTACAAAACTTTAGGGTTATATATATATATATATAGGTTTAAAAGATATGATTACAAAGATCTGTTTTTTGGGGGGTATGGAAGAACCATGAATAACCTGCAAAAATATCGACAAAATGTTGACCTATGTTGACCAAGAACCATGCTGATTTCTAGCAGACGAAATGATCGGGAATCAATATAGTTGGCGAATGATGGTGCATCTTGGCAGAGATGCTGCGGAATTTCAGTTGCACTGTGCTATAGGATGGGATAGGTTGGCTGAGCACCTCACTTGATTTTAAAGGGTGATGTGCGAAGGGGGCACCACTCAAATCCAAAGGTTTAAACAACGTAAGTTTCCCAATGTAAATGGCCAGATTGAGGTTATCTATCTTCTGATTTGGAACAGGATGTCATCCAAACGGCTATATATCCTGTGATATACTTCCTATGTCCAATTTTCGGGTAAATCCAGGATCCTGATGGATCATAGGGATATCATGTCTTATCCAACAGCTAACAGTAACAAGAACTAGCCCAACAACGAGTTTCTTGTGTATCGCCCTCTGGTAATTGATCACAGTTTTCGAAAACCATCTTTCATATGGCAAATCATGGTAAATCATCGAGCTTTGACCCATTGAAATCCATTGAAGGGCTGCTCATTCGTAGGTTGCACTTGCGGCACTTGCTCTCTGGCACCGTGGAACTGGGTCCAGACGTGGCCCTGGCGGAACAGGCCATACAGCAGGCGGAAAGCAATGGAGTACTGGATGTGCATCCCGGTAAATGGTTTATAACCCCTATACCATCCCCATGTTTGACTAATCAAACATGGCATCTGACAGCTCCCGCACTAAATGGAAATTTGGATGGGAACATCAACTAGAAAAGGTAGATTTTTCATTGCCAGTTGCATTGCCGGATGGTAACTGAGGTATGCTGGTTGGTGGTTTGGAACATTTGGATTATTTTTCCATATATTGGGAATCTCATCACCCCAACTGACTTTCATATTTTTTTCAGAGGGGTAGGTATACCACCAACCAGTATGATATGGTGGAAGCACCCCCAAGTAGGTGTTTCTGTTGCTCAGTAGCCGGCAGTTCCGCACCTATTCTGTTTTTTATTCCGATGAGCCACTTAAAATAAGATAAATAGGAGGGTAAAGTAGCCTCATTTTGTAAATGTTATGCAACAATCCTTTCCAGGTGCCGACTCCCGCGCATATGAGGGACATGTTTTATCAGGGAGTGCGATCTGAAGATAGGAAAGGAAGCTGGAGCTAACTATCATCTAAAAGATCTAAAAGCAACTCTCCCAATTTGCAGCCTTCAAGCATCAGCAAAACAAAAAATGGCCGGTGGTAATGGATGGATACCTGGATGCATAGAGAGACAGGTGATGCATCAGATTGAATTACATCAGATCGGAGGGGATTAGAATACATGATTTGAAACACATTTGTTTAAAGATTTAAAAAATGGACTTACGACTCACCAATATTCACCTTCAATGGTTTGGATTGAATCAGAATTGATCACGCTGAATTGGGTCACATAATTAGATGTTAATCAGATAAAAAAAATATTGCGTGGTAAAAATCCCAGTATTTAGCATCAGCTAGGTGAATAGCCATTACATGTCATAACCGATCTTGGTACAATCCGTACAATCATAGAAATGTTAGCTGGATTGGGTAAATCAAGTCAATGCCCCCATGTTTTCCTTGTGTGACATCCTTATTGTCTTATCCTGTATGGAACATGTGGACTTTACTGTATCATGGCCCCTTGGGAGTCTTCTCAGGATTTCCCATTTCCTGATTGGAGTAGGTCTAGATATAAATAGCTTGGATAAATTATGTCAAGTCATTTTTTAAAATGTAGTTTAACATTCACATTCAACAATGCCCATTGTTGATGGTTAAGTCATTTTAAATAATGTTAAAACCAAATTGCTGGTCAAAACATGGTAAAAAGTAAAAATCATCACCAACCATCACCTTTCACGGTGTTTCACCCGTTGTTTTTCGCTTCACATCCACCGAAGCCGCCCCGATCCTCTCCAGGTGTTGCTGGACATCGGCTTCCCCGCCTCCATCGAAGTACTTTCGGCCCATGCGGATTCCATCCGGGTCCATATCCCCTGGGCAAAGCTCCTAGGGCAATCCACCAGCACCTTGCCAGCACGGATCTGCTGCTGGTTGAAGCTGATTGCCATAGGATCCTGGATGGATCCTGGATGGTTCTGGATGGGCATTTTCGAGGCTTTTTCTGGTTTTGACGATGGAGTTAAGTAGTGCTATAGCAGTGATTTACCAAAATGTATTGCCTTTTGCCGCAAGATTGGCCATGAGAAATGATGCTGGAGCTATAAGTTCCAAACATGGGAAAGAAAAAGAAACATGACAAATTCACCCGGCAAAAACTCAGAAAATCATGGCCAACTTCATGGTTCCAGAAATGGAAATGTGGGGAAGAGATGGGAAGAGGTAATCAAAACAGAACACTATCCAACATGTGTACACTGTACACGATCGACACAATTTTGGGTTTTATGTGTTCATCTAGTAATCTGAATGACTGAACAGACTTCAAAGGATCCAGAGTTGGCTCAATGGATGTTAAACCAAAGCCCATTGCAAGTGTTTGGAGCTCATCGTCAGGAATCATCCCACGTCGCGGCGGTAGTCACTGCACATGGAGTTATAGAATGGGCCTTGTTTTTAGGGCGCAACTGCCTTCGATGGTCCATGGAATTAGTTAATTGACAGGTTACTGAGTTGCTAAAACATGTTAAAACATGTTAAAACCCATTATTAAGTATAAAATAGCTACTTGTAAGGTGATACAACCCAGGAACTAAGCAGACCACTCAGCCGACCCTGCCCCGGCCGTGTCAACTAGAAACGAGGACTGGTCATGGGCGAGTTGACGGTTCAGGTTCGGATTCACAACGTCGAAAGCATGGCACAGGTGTTGCCTGGCACTTGAATCGGGAGGTGCCCGGGTTTGTTAGAGCTACCCTTTAAAGTAATCTAACATGGCAATGGAAAATGTCCCATATGGGTCACAAAACCGTGTACCCCTGGTGAACACCAAATTGGCTGGAAAATGGATATTCATCCCCCTTTTTTAATGGTATTTGTAGAATTTTTTCTTCATAGCCATGGAGGAAAAAATGTCCCATTTATAGATGATTTTCCGATGAGTAGGGGGCACCGCCTTGGTTTAGTAACAGAAACCCTGGGCTCCCAACGTTGTCATCGTTGTCAACGCTCAGCAGGGGATCAACAAATCACCAAGTTCACTAACTTGTATGTTAATGATCAAGTATGCTTAGTTAGATGGGTTCTGATGGTGTGTATATATATATATGATGAGTTAAGTAATATGGGTTAATATGTTATATCTACTAACTTGGTTAGTGGATATAGCAATGATTATATATATATATATATATCTGGCGGGCACTTGGTGTGCCCAAGGGGGCCTGCAGAATGGTCCACCAAGGCTCGAGGGAAAGGCAACGAATCCACCAAAGGTGGAACATGCCTTCCTCTCGCGTCAGCGCGAACGACTGGAGGCGTCGTGTAGCGTCGTGACTTTCTTCGCGAGAGTCATGGGGGTTGATTCAAAAAAGTGATAAATTTGATCAAAATCCTAGGAACAACTGTGAACAACATAATTTGTTTATAAAAATAGTATGGATGCGAAATTGTATGAAATTCTTGGATCGGCTGGGCGGCTTGTCATGGCTGGAATATGCTTTGGGACTTTCCCAGTGCTTTCGGGTGGTCCAGTACCCAACTTTTTTCGAGGCCGACATGGCCAGCGATTGGGAAAACCTTTTGTGGTAATCCAACCTGGCAATGAAGAATTCCCCACCGAAGATCCGCTGGAACCATCAGGCCATGGTACAGAAGCGGTGTAGCAAACCACCTGAAGGAGTGGTCCGACGCCTTACGTTGTTGGAGACGGTGATTCAAGGCCGAAAACGTGGTGTGGCTCGGGTCTGGGTCGGTGTGGTGGGGCAAAACCACCGGCGAGAGATGGTGTTTTATGAAATTGTGTATGCCCCTACTATCCCCTACTAGTAACCTTGTGATGATTGTGATCCCCTATGGTTGCTTAGGATGGTTTGTGTTATTGGGTTTTCCTCATTATGTTCCAATCTTTCATTGGTTAAGTCACTTCTTTTGCTCGTTTAATCACAATTTGTTGCTCTGGACGCACTGTTTGCGCTGGTAAAATCACCATTCTCCCAGGGAAAAAATCAGGGTATCTCAGACCACCTGTTGCGACAAGACTCGCAGGCTTGCGCGCGCATGTGAACAAGATGCGGCTGGAGATTTTTCGCACCTCGGACATTCGATTTGTGCCTTAGGATGAAGCCTTCCCGGGGATCCAAATCAAGCATACCCTGGTCAAGACTTGGGTAAAGTGATGTGAGTGGCCAAAAATTGCTTGTAATTATTGGAGGATATGGGGAACCCGGTTGCGCTCCATATTTGCGTGGTTAGCCATGCACTTGGATGCAAAATATCCACACACCCACAAGATACACTGGAAATCAAGGCCACATCTGTAGCGCATCACAGGCATAACAGGCATAACTGCGGCATAACACCACGATTTCGGTGGTTCTTGGGGGCATTGTGCTAGCAAAGGTTGGCACCGTTTAACCAGAGCCATGTGACTGATGAAGTTTTCGATTCTGCTGCCTTCTTGGATGTTCATCCCGGTGAGTGGAGAATCACCCATACATCTTGGTATATCTTGGTATAACATCTGCATATATATATACCATGCAATGCATCATATACAATATGTTTCCATGTAACGTATATAAGATACATATGCGGATGCACATTATGATATAGTCTATAGATAGTAATCCCAGATTGGACAGTCGTCTCAGGAGATGTTGATGGCGCCTCGGCGGCAGCTGTGCATCATCGCCTGTGAATTCATGGTGTATGATGCATTTTTTTACAAATGGTATAAACAAATAATCAATGGTAATACTCAATGGTATTGTTGTATAATCAATGGTGTATTACAAGCGTTTGACATTACAAATGGTATAATCAATGGGGCTTTAGCCGTCAAACAGACTGATAATTGATTACTGGTTGATGTTTGTGTTTTCACCCGGGGGTTTATACTACGCTTGATGTATTGCGCAGTATCATAATGGATGAGCTGGGAATCCCGTTTTTAAACAGCCAGTGGAATGACAAATGGTTTTAAAATACTGCTCACTGGAGGATGTTTCACAAAAAATGGAGGAACACCCCTTGTTGTCACGTTGTCACAAGGTGTGTAAAGGATGACGATTCAGAATAGCCGCAAAGCCATGATTCAGATTAGCAATACGTGAAAACTGTGCGCTCAGGTGAGCCGCGGCACTGGCGTAATGAATGGACTCTAGAATCACTTGGTAGGAACCAGTTAACTCCGGACCCGTTTCACTAGGAAATCAATGTTTTTCTCTGGTGAGAAGAGACTTATGGTATATGTTTAAACATTTGTCGGACATCAATTGTTTTGGGCTATCCCAAAACAGTGGATTCTGAGACCGTCTCACTTGTCATGCGGAACACCCAAGACTTTCATGGGGATTCAACCGTCCCCCAAAAGTGCCACCAGTAGGGGCATCTGAGACTCCTCATTAGATAGTTATACGTGCTTTTTCTGCGCAATGCTCCGATTATAATGACTCAATGACTCCTCAAAAGTCCACCAAAAGGACTATCCTTGAAGATTTTGAAGCATTTGAAGGTGCAAACCCCAGTTTGGTGCATGTAAGTAGTCAGGGACTATGGTTAGATATTCCGATTCACCACTTTAGAAGGAGAGAACCGCCAGTTACAAAGGATCTTTCGGAAAGGTGAACAGAGTGAACCCAAACACTTCAGCCAGGCTCATGGGACTGTGAAAATAGGGTACCTCTAAGTCTTTATTTAACCACTATTTAAATTTTAAACCATTATTTTGTCAAGAATTTCCCATTTTTCAGATTGCCAAATCCATTCTTCATTGGTGAAATCACCTTATAAATCCCTGCAATGAGGTTGAATCCCAGTTTCGAATCGTTTTATTCTTGTCTATTTTCTTTGGTCAAATCCACCTGCACGGCTCAATCTAGCGGATCGGGTCCAGGCTATGAAGCTTCCCCCAGCAGCATGCCATTCTTGACGATGGAACTGCAGGGCTTCACCGTCTCGACGTTTGGCGGAGCTGGAAATGGGCGGAAATGGAGAAATGGGCCATGGATTGGTGGATTTTACTGGGCGAAACTGTTTGGAAACCCCTGGTTTTGACATGTTTTAACATGGTTTCTGACCCCTAAATTGGTGATTTGGTTGGGGGTTCTTGACTGTTCTTTACAATTCTTAACTTAAACCAAGTCGGAGACCATGGTTATTTCCCCAAAGATGTTTTCTTCAAATGCGCTAAACTGTTAAACTCAGATATTCACCACTTTCGCCACTTAGCTGAGTCAATTATGACATGATATAACCATTTTACTATATTTTACTAACCTATAGACTATACATAACTATGCTATAGACTCACTCTATGGCCCTGGCCGTAGGAATCTAAGGGGCATCCCAGGCTGGGACTCGGAAACATGGGCGTGGCTTCCGCAGATCAGATCATCAGATTCAAGCATTGCCATTTCAGACGTTTGTGATGGTAAATGTTAGCATATATACCATACATGGATCCTATGGGATATGTTTTTTTGGGCACAGAAAAAAATCGGTGTTTGTTTGTTTTGTCTTTGAATGACCACTTCTAAAGCCGAGCATGAATATTTTTCCACCGGAATATTTTGATCGGTCTGACTCTCGCTGACTTTGACTGAAATATATAGTTCTTGTTGTTTCGGGCACACACCCGACATGGATTCCCCTTGGCAAACCTTGGATAGGTAGTTTAATAAGTTTAGTTTACTTGAAATTTCTGTCTGAAACTGGGATGGATCAATACCTACTACATTTGGGGGGATGAACATTGATAATAATCCAAATTTGGTGTCATCATGGTTTCATAGTGGCTTAAGCATGTTTTAAGCCATACTTAGGTGGGCCATGGTGTTACTTTAGTGGTTTAGTAAGTGGGCCACAACTTATCAATCATCTATAATCCAACTGTTAGAGGGGAAAAGAACTGATGACAAAATCCACTCTTAGGAGGAGATATCACCCAGTTACTATATCACCAGTTCGATACATAAACCATGTCTAACCGTGGGCCATCAAGACCCCAAGGCCTTGCACGAATGCCAAGCGCCCCACTTTGGAACTGGCTGAAGCACGGGCAGTGATCGATATGGCAGGCTCGTTAGTCGATCCTTTGAACCTCGGTTTTTTCGAGGTGCCCCAGGGAATGGCTAAGTTGGTGGAACAAAAACAAAGAACTGTTGGATGATGTTGGATGTTTTCTGGATTTAAGGCAGGTCCAGGTCCTTTTTTCTAGGAATGGCTAACTAAATGGGCTGAAACTTAAGCCAGACACATGTCACGTTTTGGCACCCATCATGATCCAAAACCTGGAGGTTATGGGAGCCAACTGGGAAATGGGTTGTAGCTGTGAACAATGTGAAACCCCATTTTTGATGGTTTCAACCGTTAAACCTCATTAGTCTAACAATAATATGGGAGGATACGATTTAGTTCACCGAGAGTTAACTGGTGATCGCAACTCGCAAAAGAATTACGTCGTGAAATTATGGCCAGCAAAAGAAACCACCTAACTAATTCCATGACACCACAGGTACAGTGGCAACAACGCAGCACAAATCTTGGATGATGATTGAAGATGGGGATTGAACTACTGAAACTTAATACTTGTTAACTTGTTAACATTAAGTATGTGTTGAATCTTCCTCTGAATCTTAACTACAATTAACTATATTGAATACTAGTGCAAGCAGGCAGTTTTACCATTGGACACTGTGCCAGTCACTCGAATTATCACGCCACACAAATGATGGTTACATCATTAGGCCGGGGCCTGTTAAAAAACGCAGTTAAGAAGTTCAGAGTAATTACTTGTATTTCCAACAGATGTGTGAATTTAAACTAGCACAGTAATTAAAGTGCATAACAAAGATATGAGTTAGTTGCTTCAAGCAAGTCATAAGTAGACCAGTAGACGTCAAGATGTGTCGTGCATTTACAACCAAATGAAATACCTCCAGTGGAGATAGTAATAGATCTACTTACAGATAAGATGTGGACCTTTTGCGTTTTTTGCAGAAAAAAACCGGGGGGTAAAATGTGACACATTTTGTAGTGCCCGAGTTGCCCCCTGGTTGCCGGGACCTGGTTCCACGTTGAACAGCTTGAAACGCGAGGGTCTGTTGTAAGAGCCACTCGAATAGATTCAAGCGGTGAAATTAGGTAAATGGTAGATCGTTTGTCACTGGGCTTTCCACAGTGCTTCCCTTGGGTTGCAAGTTTCTGCGCACAGTTCACTTGCTGCACCTATTCAATTGAAGTCCACCAAGTTCTTTTGCTTGATTTTTTGAATTTTCCCTTGCCCCACTTAAAATCCATGGTTTCCTGTTGATCCTCCATAAAAAAAACAACTGCTTGTAGAGGTGCTTTCCCCAATTAAAATGTACCTTTTTGATTTTTGGGCTATGTCAATCTTTTTGGCAAACCTGATCATATGCTTGGTATGCTTTAAATTCATTCAATAATGTTTCAATGCATTCCCAGGACCAAACAGCTGTACAGTAATACTGTAACCTCTCAACTTCCACTTCTCTGTGTTTAATTTGGTTAAACCATAGTCAACTCCAACTGTTTCTTGGATCAAATTGCCAAGACATTTAATGATTTGATAGACCTTAATATAGCTCCATTTTGTTTGGAAAGATGTCACTTAACTTCTTGAAATTCTGAAGTTATCTAAAATTTAATTCCATAGATTTTCCCCAAGTCGGCATTTTTTCCATATGTTTCCCCATTTTTCTCAGGACCCCCTACGCCTTCCGGCGCCTCTTCCGCATGGATTCCGCCGAAGCCTGGGTGGCCAAGCGGGGCGGCGACGGATGCGAGGGACAGCTGCCGTGCTACGACCGGGCAAAGCTGCCGTGGCAACGGAGAGAGGAGGCCATGTGGTGCTCCGTGGTGAGAGGCTTGGCCTTGAACCATGAGAAATGGTGGTGAATTGGTGGTTAGGCCATGGTTAAACGGTTAAACCATGAAAATCTTTGGTTAAACCATGATATACCATGATTAAAGGTGGTTAAACCCATGATTAAACTGATGAAACCATGAACATGCGGATTTTTTGACCATGATTTTTACCATGAACAAGTGATGAAACATGGACATTTAACATCATCCAACCATCAGCCAATGAGGATGATAAAGATTGTTTTGTTTGGGTCCTAGGTTGGTCGTATTGAGTTTTTGTTACGAAGTAAGAAGGTAATGATGCCGATTAATAAATTTGGCCGTGTAGTGCCGTGTAGTGGGAAAAGGGCTTAGATGAGCAATATAGCAATGATTAATTCTCAAACAGGTGATTTGGAGGAAATCTCCCTATTGCTAGCTTATATTGGCTTAAAACTGACAACCCATTTATTCACAACTTAACGAACTCCATCAGAAATCTAAGTGGGGGAAAACAATAAACGCGGGGATATCATGGGATATATATATATATAATATACACATATTCATACACACAATTTTAGGATTTAGGATATTGAGCAACAAACATATTGGTGGTTTAAGAGTGTTTAAAGTTCTACCACGTACATGGATATTAAGGTAGATCCCAAATATTTCCCATTATATTTATATACAAACATATTCCACCGATTTACCACTTATATAACAACGGATGTTGGGGCCTAGGTGTTTGCGCATGACTGGGTAAGCTGGTAAGCAATGGATGGGCACTACAACCTTGGCCTTCAGCAGCCGGAACTGGCATGGTCATGGGTCACAGTGAATCATTCAGTTTTCCTTGTCATGGATATATCACTTCGATGGAAATAATTTTACTATAACCATCTAAAACCATAATATAGGGAAATAGATGGAAATATGATATGAATAGTAAACCATACATGGAGATATCTGAGATATTTACTGACCTTTTTTTTCTTGGGTATCTTAGAATTGACCATGGAACCGTTGCGACGCGAATGGTCTGGAACCATTGCCGTGCCACGGAGCCGCTCGCAGAATTGCTGGTGAAATCTTAGATCCATGACATTGCCAGTTCGCCATGGTTAAGCCATGGCCCCAATCGAAATAGATGGTCTACCTATAGTTTACCTATTAAAAATTGTGATTTTCCATGGCTATGTTAAATAACCAGATGTACCTAGTAAGTTTACCTACCTATAAAATGGTGATTGATTTTCCATGGCGAACTGGCAATGTCATAACCAGATGGTAACTTACGTTTTAAATGTTGGTATCTGAAACCCCATGGTTTCTTGCTTCATTTGATTTTCCCGAATTGTTCAGACAGACACAGACAGACACATCTCTCTTGGGGATTCTGTTCGACATCTATGCTGAGGATTTGGTGCTTGCTGCTTGCGCACCAACATCTACCAAGCCTCGATCCGTTCACGGGCGCGTTCTCTCGGAGCATACATCGTGGAGGAGGGAGGAGTGACTTGGCGCTTGGGTTGCCTTCGATTCAGGATGAACTACCCATCGTTTTCAAGTAATGTGGATAAAAACAATAGTAAACCACCCACTTGGGAATGGTAACCATACCACCTATAAAAATTGTGGTTTGGGGGATGGTTTATTATTATTTTACCATGTTGTACCCACATGATGTTTTTATTTCAAGGGTACTTACCTACCCCATTTTACCTGAAATGGGTTTAAGTTTGGGTGACCCTGTCCCCATTTAACGACGTTGCACACTTTACGCTTTTCAATTTCGAGCGTAGTTTTTGGTCGGTTAATTGTTCGTTGGCAAGAGGGGGTTGACCAATAAACAGCGGGGTTTTAACATGTTTTAACCATGAATGTGACTTTGTAACTGAGCACAAGTATTTGTTGGAGTGAATCTAACTCTGTTGTGGATTTTGGGTGATTTTCGCCAAAGATGGGAACAGAATTGATCACATGACATGGGAACTTAAGCAAGAAAATGGTGTAGCTGCGTAGGAAAATAATCATTTGCTGCGAATGGGCTTTCAGACACATCAGTCCATTTGTACTGGTAAATAGGGTTGTGCCAAAATTGCAGGCCTTGTGGACGATGTTGGTCATTGTGTGTATGATTCACCCAATTTTGGGCCATAAAAAGACCCATAGCGATCTATATAAGGTGATATAGATCACAGGAATAAATTGAGTGTCTTAAGTGAAACCATAATAATATGCCATGAATACATCAAGTGTATATATATATATGTATAGATATTATGATTGCTACATTGGGGGTTTGCACAGCAGCAAAGTAACCTTGGTTGAACATTCAAAAATTGTTGCGTCGCCAAACACAATGGCGTGCGTTTGGCCTGTGGGATTTGGCACAATCGTGGTCGCACAGTGGCTCAATATGTGCCTTGTGTATTCTCATCCTTTTACTTGAACTGTCTCCCTATGATCATTACATGATGTAATCATGATATGCTGGTGATTTGGTCGCCTCCCAACCAATGGTCAGGGACTGTCTGGTGTTCACAACTGCTAGGTGGTTTGAACATGTTTGAAGTAACTCCGTGATTTTCAACTGGACTGATCCAAAGTCACTTGAACACATTTATTAGGCTCGAGCCATCAGCTCAAGCATCAGCTGACCAAAGCCTCAGGCCCTGCTGGGGATGGAGAAGATCTTGGACATGGAGCCACCCGATGATCTTCACCGAAAGCCCTCCTTAGATGTGGAGCCTGGGCAGCGAATCTGCGAAGCAAACGTTGAAACAAAACGATGGCAAAGTAAAGTCGGAAGCTACGATAGTCTTCATACGTGTTGGGGATTCCCAAAAAGGTGGACTTTGCAAATCTTTGGATATGGAGAAGGGATGAGAAGCATATCTTGTAATGAACAGATATGGATTTGTTTGTTGCATCTATTCCAAGGGAAACCCCAGAATTGAATACACAATTTTACACAGATGGCCTTCTAGCTCGGCCAGCACATGTTTTGGGGCGTAGGGATGACATGGATACAATAAATGTGGCTCATGTGGTGTCTTGCACGCATTGAGGGAAATATGCCTCGTGTGTTGGATGGTAGAATTCAACAATGTTGGTTCTGTCAATTTGTTTAAAGTCATTTCGTCCAAATTGGATCGGGGCACTTAAAAGATGTAAGCCAAGTTTTTGGAGAAGCCGTTTGACTGGCAGTGAAGACCAATAGGACGCCCCAAAACCAAATGATGACTGGAAGTGGTTGGCGGAGCCTATGCCTAAGTCATTTCAACATATTTAAAACTCAATATTCCAACTTGTCGTTCAAGTCAATCAAACTAAAAGTCCTATATTTATCCTGAGTTGTTCTGTTTTTTATTTGTTCCCGGGGCCAAACTCAATTTTGCTAGCGTTTCACCATCCAAAACATCACAAAATAAACATATGTTTATCCGGAATTGCGCGTGTTTTATTTTGTTTTTGTTGTGTGAAAACCAAGCACATTGTTCCCAAGAAATTTCAGCCACCATCTTTCGCTTGGACCATCAGGACATGGAGGCTGCGATGGCGCTAGTACCTGGGATCCAGCAATGTGGACTCTGAAGGTTTTAAATGGCTACCCTCTGGTAGTTTGTTACATAGCTATTGAACCCATGGCCCATAGAGATAATCGATTTACCTTTTTTGAAGATGGTGATTTCCAGTTCGCTATGTTGGTTCATAAATGGCTAAATCCTGTTATACTGCTGGAGGGTAAATTCATGTAAATCCTGAGTGCAAAGTGGCGTTCATTTTTCACGGCTATCTTAGACTCCCAGATGGCAATATATATATATATATATGTATATATTTAATATTATATAATGTACCCCCCAGTAATCGAACATGGCAATGGAAAAATCCCCATGTAATACCATGATTTTCCCATTAAAAAAACAAAAACCTCAATTTCTAGAGGATTTCCCAGCCACGTTTGATGGAGGGAAGTCATGAAATCTATAGGACCGCCTTATCATTTACCCTATGGTTATTTAACATAGCCATGGAAAATGGCCCATCTATAGATGGTTTACCTATTAAAAATGGTGATTTTCCATGGCTATGTTAAATAACCAGATGGTATATCCTTGGAAGTTCAAGACGCCAAAAATATTTCGCAGACCAATGCATCAAGCTCGCGCTGCTCGCTTTTGGCCAGATATCATTTATATCATGGTAACAACTTTGCAAGAAATGGAACCTGTTTCGGTGATGCATCTGTTTGAACATATCTATATAGTAGTATCTAGTAGTATATCAGTATATCTAAAGTTAACCTATAAACCTATGGTGAAAGGAGTTCATGAGTGGGAAGTTCAATCCTTTTTAAAGGTAGTTAGCTAATAACGATAGCCATGAAAGCTAGGATATAATTATATCTTAATTAAGCAACAAGTTTGTATCTTGAAACAACAAGTTTCCGTCATGGGAAGACAAGCAGCAAAAATATGGTGATATGTACCATCTGGTTATTTAACAGTTCGCCATGGAAAATCCACCCATTTTTAAGAACGGTAAACCATCTATTTCTATGGGCCGTCTGTACCATGGCTATGTTAAATAACCAGGGGGTATTACCATTATATCCCCTATAAAATAACCAGAGGGTAGCCTCCAAAAATTCAGATTACATGTGACATGAGGATTTCACCAAGCATTTTTTCTCTGAAAGTCATCAACCTGCGTCGCATCCGAAAAATGTGTTTTTCATCATCCAGCATCCGAAAAAGAGTTTAAACCTATATATAAAAAAATAGGGAGGCAAGCATTGAAGCGTGGATTTGCTGGAAGCAAACTTGAAGAAAACGGGGGTTGAACCCCTGACAACGGATGAAACAAACTCTTGTTGGATAAAGTAGACATGGATCTATTTTGGGCCATAAGCAAAGGACTATATATAGTTAATCCCACAAACCCACAAAACCTCGGCTAGTTCACTGGCTTTTGATCTCAGGTGAGCTGCAATTTGATATCTTAAAAAATGATGGTCCATGAAAAATTACGCATTTTTACTTGAATCCAAATTTTGACCATATGTGCACTGGCTAGCTACCATTTTTAATGGTCAAAATCATTTAAAAAACACAATTGGAATCTCAATATTCAAAAAATCAACGCTTTCAATCAACTTCAACCCCTTTATCATCCCCAAATCCTAATTGTTGCAACTTGAATTCCTTGATCATCCCTTTTGCTACTCCAATGAGCATTTTTTGCGATGCCAAGCTCAATGGATTTTGTGATATTCCCCATTATATTAGAAAGTATTTCCCCATATGTTTTGATACCAATTAGATTCCCCAACTCTGGTTAGAGATTCCCAACTCGCCGTTGCGCCTCCACTAAGGAGCTGGCGGAGCTCGGCGGCCACTTTTTCAGCGGCTTCGGCGTCAGCAACGACTGGCGCACAAGGCAGGTGGAACGGCGCCTGCCGGACGCCTGGCGATGAAACACGGGGGTTGTTGGTGATGATTCATGGGATTTATATCAAACTTATATCAATTAAAAAAACATTAGAAAAATAACGGATTGATGGGGATTGATGGTGGGAAGATACTTAATGGTACTTGTTGATGGATTAATGATGGAATCATTGATGGGATAAATTGATAAGTGGGGGTCATTTATCTGATTTATATATTTATGGGTTATGTGATTTATGGGATATCAATCACTTATTGTTGTTGATGGTGATTGGTTACATATGATTTGAAGGTTACAATCCAATTGGATTTATGATAATATCGATGTATTGATGCGATTAATTTATCATAATTGTTACATTCAAGGTTACAATCACTTTTATATGATTGTTGGTGATGATTGATGGGCATTGATTATGGATGTTTATTGGTATAATGAAGCTTTAGATGATTCTAACCAAAGTTGGGCGCAATGAGGAAGCTTGATTAAATGGTTGGTGAAAATAAGCTAAATTTGATAAATCGGAAGTAACGAACACGGGCACTGAACTTCACAACTAAGTTGTGAACATGAGAATCTAAGCAGCACGAATTGCATTTTTTTCGAATGTCTAGAGGGGTTTATTCATGGGATCGAAGTCTAACTAATAGAGAGAGAGCTCGGGAAAATGGGAAGGCAGCCGTCAAAGTGGTGAGGACTAAGCAACAAACATGGGGATGACACAAGTGTTTAACGCAACAATTGGGACTAAAAAAACCGGGAATAGGGTGCAAAACTTGCAAATTTCACCAGACAGTTAGAACAACTCCCATTTATATTGCGCATGATCTTGAAGATGCTTGTTCTATGGAAAATTGATGCCCGATTTTCTTCTGCCAGTGTTGTTGTTATCCCAAATTTACTGGTTAAGTTTTGGTCACCCCATTTGTGCTTAGTTATGTCCATATTTGTATATATACCCGTTTGTACTACCAAAATCTAATCCGGTAGTAAAAACAAAAAACAAAAATAATAATTTTGCACATGTTAGAGGTTTATTAGATATTAATTAGGTTGTGACAATTTTGACATATAGATAGGAAATGATAGGAATATACATATAAGATGACCTAGTGTCCTATGTTGAGGAACATGGATTTATATTTTGGATTTTGGCCATATGTAAAAAAAAATGAAGGGGGTGATTAGGGGACTGGAAAAAAAATTGGGCGCGGATTCGACATTAGGAATGTTTTCGAGGGGGAGCTAGGGGACAGGATAAGAAATTGAGATGTTGGATGAATATGACCGAAGTTTATAAGCTGGGAAAGAGTTTTTGTTTTTTGTGTTAATAGTTTTTTGATGTAATTGGATGTTATAGCTAACATCTCCAAGATTAACATCATTATGTAACATAATTGTTTTTTCTATGTTGATAGGGTGGAACCCTACGAAATGATTTCAATTTCTCATTTGTTTAAAACCAGTGAACCTCCCTGGGCGGTCCACAGGGGTATTATTCTTGTTGCTGAATCTATCCATAGTTTTTGGCCCACATCGATCCATTGCTTTGTCAAAACCAATGGTCAAGCATGTCCAGCTTCCAAAAAACTGGCACGGAAAACTTTCGAACTTGCATGTTGACATTTTGCTTACATGGGCTTACATAGGCTTACATGGGCTTAACCATATTACATCATGTTACCAAAGTATCAGTACTTATCAGTATCCCATTGTTATCCCATGAGTTTTGGTGAAGTTCCCATGATTATCCCATGTCTGTTAGTTAATATAGTTATAATGTTTGGGAATGATTAAAGAGATGGTACCCTATTGTGAGAAATTTCTTGCTCCTAATTCAGTCGCATGCTAATTGTTGGGGGGGAGCTCTATTGTGAGATTTTTTCCGGATTTTTTCATTTTTCCAAATACTTTAAATTTATTTTTATTTTTCAATTATTTTTTGCTGTGTGTTTAAAATTATTTTTTCCAAATACTTTAAATTATTGTTTCCAAATACTTATTCAAAAAAACAGCACTCAGACAATTTTTCAAGGGGGTACCTAATGAGTGGCTCAGTTACTCAATAATATAATTGTTTGGATGGTACTCTATTGTGAGCACCAACTTTTGGGAGTGAAAAAAAAAACAAAACCCTTGTTCCACCTTTCTTTGCGTAAAGCTGGTCCTTTTACTTTAGAACGCCATATTTGTGTTAAAAGTTTAAAATGCAAGATTTTCCAAATATTTAGATGCCTTATTAAACCCTTATAAAAAAAAAACAGCACCCAAACATTTTTTCAAGGGGGTACCTCATGAGTGGCTCAGTTACTCAATAATATAATTGTTTGGATGGCACTCTATTGTGAGCACCAACTTTTGGGAGTGAAAAAAAAAAGCAAAACCCTTTCTCCACCTTTCTTTGGGTAAAACTGATGCCTTTACTTTTAGAAAGCCATATTTGTGTTAAAGCTTTAAAATGCAAGGTTTTCCAAATAATTAGATGCCTTATTAAACCCTTATTAAAAAACAGCATCCAGACAATTTTTCAAGGGGATACCTCATGAGT
>Ga0126342_10006009_pt1 | contig 21394 bp, 23 predicted proteins | sample Cyp1metagenome_FD_92528 | JGI IMG/M metagenome (GOLD analysis project Ga0126342, IMG submission 92528) | Coral microbial communities from Lord Howe Island, Old Settlement Bay, Australia - Cyphastrea 1 metagenome | ecosystem: Host-associated > Invertebrates > Cnidaria > Coral ... | reverse complement strand
TATCCTGATTATAAGTTTATAGAATATGACCTAATACTTAAGCAAAAACAATCTTTGGAGCAATACGCAGAGTATGGAGAGATAAACCACGACCTTATGAAAGAAATTTATGAAAACATATTTGATAAAGACTTAATCAAACAACACGGTGAGAGGATACACAGCAGAGGAGGAATAACAGCATTACAACAAAACTATTATACACTATTAACAGTATTGAAACATTTAATTCAACAACGAAGACTTGATAGAGACACAATCATTTTAGTGTTCTACAACAACAAAACGATTGTTTCTCAATGTTGGGATGGAATAGGTACTGGTGATGAAAAGTGGAGACATTAAACCTGATGATTAATTCATAATATCTTAATAAAATATATTATGGAGTAATCCACCCTAAAAACCCCTTAAAAACATAACCCCTTAAACTTGTAGAGGTATAATGACTGACAAAAAGCAGTGTTCTAAATGTAAAGTCTTTCAACCGTTAAACTATTACAGAGATGAATGTAGGCAATGCAATATATGTTTGGAAAGCAAAAGGAGATACAGGGAACAACACAAAGAGGCAGTAAAACAATATGCCAAAGAATACTATGAAAGAAAGAAGGAAGAACTGAACCGAAAACAACATGTTAAAACCGAATGTCCCTTGTGTAAATGTTTGGTAAGAAAATATACGATGAGCAGACACGAACAAAGTATCAAACATCAAATCAAACTGAAAGGACAAGGGCAACCAAAAGTGATACGAAATGAAGATGATGAAACAGGAATTATGGGAATATGAAACCAAACCCCAACAGTAAAACCCCAACAGTCTAAACAATTATCCCCCTCATCTGAACCAAACATTATCACAACAACCTCAACGAAACATTATGCCCCCCCGAACAAAAAGAAACAGTCAAAAATTTAGAATTACAATGTTAGGCAATAACATAACAACCTACCAACTAACATACAAACCCCCACGCCCTGAAACCCCCAAATTTTCATTTTTTTCATTCACAATCTAGACATCAAAGCCAGCTCGAGAAAGTGGCATCCAAACGGAGGGCCGGCGCTGCCATGGCTTGTACTCCTGACGTTCCGTCTTGTGGCCCGCCGGTTTCCCAGCTAAACAGGTCAGGTCCTTCGCAGCTCCGCATGGTTTGGGCTCAGGTGATGAGCCATGCGGTGGCGGTGAGCCCTGTGCCTTTGGAGGTCAGACCTTCACTCCTAGGCCCGGAGCAGCTCAGCTTCGCTGGGAGATTGGGAACACGATGGAACAAGTGAGTGGTATAGACTGATACAAACCATGCATACAATTGATTGTAGAGACATGTAGAGACCCAGATGAATCTAGGTGGATCTAGAATCTAGATCAATATATACTGTAATATATAGATACAGATACATACAGTAATCACTTTCAAGGAAGATCATCTCATTGTTCTACGAATCAAAGGAGACTCTGGTGGAATAGTCCCACGGATCCGCGGCCAGGCGAAGATGCTGGGAACGGTCTATTCGTGCTCCAGGTCGGTGCAGTCGAACACCTTTGGAAAACTGCTCCAGTTCTGGGGAATTTGGGAATGATGGAGCAAAATTGAGAGAATGATGCAGAAGAATTGAGAATGATGGAGAGAATGATGGAGAATAATGAGGTTCTGGAAAGCGCCTGGAAACCCGGCTTGGGAGGCCGTGTCTCCTGGAGAAGTGCTGTGCGAGTATCGTGGGAGGCTTTTGTGCACCTCCGAGGTGCAGCTGTCAACATAAGCGGACCCCCAATTGATGGAAGTTTTACTGGGGAATCTGGGGAAAGTGATGATATGTGATGATCAACCATAGGAATCCATCGGATTCTTGGGTCCACCCTATTTTTTGGACAACACTGTACCATGCGTGTGCATTTCGTTGTGCCGGAACCGCACGTGCGGATCACATCCGGAACGATTGACATGCCCTTCTTGAGGCCATGCGTTTAGAAAACAAGTCCTATTTGATGCGCATTGGGCCGCAGGACAGCTTTCATGTGTTTCAAGTCCTTTTGCAGCAAGTGCTTCTCTGCAAAGGAGTACATCGATGCACGGGAAGAGTTGGAAGTGCTGGCCCGCTTCATCAATGACTGCCGCAATCCTGCAGCGGCCGTCTCAGAGCTGACCGTGATGGCCGTGATGGCCGGCGTTTCATGGCGGTTGTTTTCTGGTGACCGCACGAAGCGTCCACGAAGCGTCACCAAGACCGCACCAAGGTGTACAATGTCCGGTTTGAAAAAAGACCTGGGGAAGGCCGTGCCATGGTTGTAGCAGTGCGACCCATTTCAGCCGGAGAGGCTGGGCGACAGAGCACAGAAAATCCATGGTAGCTATGGAAAAATATGGAAAGATAAAATAGATGAACCTATCATAACATATCACCATTGCAATAGCAGCAGCTTTCATCAGATTTCAGGATTTGAGCAGAGCACGGCAGGAGCTTTTCGTGGACTACGGCAGATGGTACTGGGCAAGTCTCAGGCCCAAGCAGCTCGCAGTCAAACATGCTGCAGAGGCGCACGATGTGTTGCTGGAGGAGCTGTACAACTGGTGATGTGTCAAACTTGTCAATTTTGTAAGGTTGTACGTAAATGGTATAGAGATGTATAGAGTAGTATAATCTTGATACATCCGGGTCGTGCCAGAAATATTGCCTCAACAAGCCTTTATAGAGGGGCTTTTGGTGAAGCAATTCACATAACCTTGTGGAAGATATATAAGTCATCTCGCGCACGCGCAGATACTGCAAGCAGTTGAAGCTGCGAGGGAAGCTGCTGGAGACTTATATAATGACTATTGGAATCATGAGACCGAAGTACTTCTGCATTCAATTTCCACGGGATTGCTGCGAACGCAAGTTGAGCCTGGCTAGGCACTTGCAGTATGAAAAAGCGCTGATGGATTTTAGATTGTGTTTCGACCACTCTGCAGCCACGTGGCAATCAAACAGACCACTGAATCTTCAGATGCAATTTGCCTTGATCCTCTCCTTAGCACAGTTCCTTTCTTCGCCGGTCGATGCAGCTTGGCGACTCAACTGTCAGGCCGCTGCGGCATGTCACACATGAGAGCGTTGAGAGCCAGTTGACCCACGGGGTGACGCTTGTATCCAGACAGCGTTTGGCAGCTGCACGCCCGGCACGCTGTACACACGGAACAAACCATGCAAGTGCCGCAGCTTGTGGGATGCTGTGCACCCTTGGTACTGTTCTGCCGAAGTCCAAGAAATCAATGTCTAGAAGGCCTCAACAAACCCGTCGATCTCAGGCGGCACAGCAGTGGCCAAGACCAACAGCTGCAGAGCTTGAAGCTTTGAGCCATGAGCAGACATTGGCACTGAATGCTACGCCAAGCAAAGATTTGAACCTCAACTTGGCACAACGGCTGGGGGGTCTTATTGACCACTGGAAAGCTTGGAGGTGGTCTCAAGAACACTGGATCCAGAATTTTGGACACTTGAAATTCCGCTTGCGCCCTTGTACATCTCTCCATCACTATGGTTATGCAGGCCCAGCAGAGCGATTTGTTTCGTTGGAGGAATACCTAACCTCAGATACCTTCAACAGGAAGTTTGTATTGTTCGAGAATGACTTTGATGCTGAACGGCTTGAAATACTGGATGGTTTTGCCGTCCCAGAGCTTCTGGCTGGAATTCATGGGGCGCCCATTTTCAGCGTTGGTCGTAAAGACACCGGTGTTGGATTTCATCGACACAGTGCTGCATGGCTTGCTCAACTGCAGGGCCGGAAACTATGGCTGTTGGTTCCAGGTCTGCTGGGAGGTTTGAACAAGTTGACAGGATATGATTCCCTTTCTTCACCATTTGGTGATTGTAAAGATTTATGAAGCATCCATGGTCCTGAAGAAGTACAGGGCAATGGTCTTCCATTTCAAAATTGTCAAAATGATTGGCAAACATGGTTTTTTTTTACATTTTTTTGAGAATGGTCGTCATCCATTTGCATCGGGATGTACACATTGTATACATAATAATATATATATCATAAAATAATGTCTATTGATTGAACCATTGGAGGGAATCCCCAATGAGGGCGGGATGACCATCCCCCATCAATCCCACGTTTTGGGCATGGCACAAATGGAAAAAAAACAAGGTGGCAAGCGACCAGCTGAACGGCCCCCCTGGCAGTACCTGACACAGAAACCGAAGCACTTGATTTGTGGCGTGGCACATCCTGGTGAGGTTGTCTTTGTGCCAGCTGGATGGAAACTGATCTGAATGGATCCGATTTTGTCAATGTGACATAATGTGACCTTCTCATAGTGCACAAGACACATTTGTGTTTTTTTGGTATTTTTTGGTCCATGTTTCAAGTTCAGCAGTTTTTGCTTTGCACGCAAAAACTGAAGGTGGCACGCCACATGGAACCTGGACGATGTGGTCGTGGCGGCTGGTTGGGAGAAGGGTGGCTCCGGATTGTGGGCTCCAGAGATGCATGCCATCGCAGAGACTCAGCGGGACACAAGTTGTGGCCAGGTCTGTCTGATCGTGATTGATGACATCTAAGAAATTCTAAGAATCCAACGGAATATAACAGAATCTAATAGCTATATATATATACATAATTATATATATAATTATATATATATGTATTGTATATATTAGTTATTATCTATCCATCTATCCACCATTATCCACCTATCTTTTGCATATGATTTTTTCATGAATTTTCAAGCTCCCAAACTCTGCTTTCAGGATGGCGATGCAGCTCGACTGACAGGCATGGACTTCGAGGTATCGCTACCAGCCCTTTCTTTGGCCGCGCGCTCTGGCAGGAAGGAGATTCTGGAACTGCTCCTGCAGCGGCTTCGCCTGCACCGCGACGCGACGCTGAAAGATGCTCCATCCATAGCCATCGCAGCAGCTCGCAGTGGGCATGTCCACATACTTTCGCATCTGTGGAACGAGGGTATCACCAGTTTCTCGCCTATGGCCTATGGCCCAATTATGATTTTGCATGTAGTTGTCTGCTTTTTGCTACCCTTTTGAAACAACAGAGAGATTTGCTGGGTATTCAGCCGAACTGTTCAAAATACGTCTCCGGTTTTACCTTCTTCTTTCTGGAAGTCCCGGAGCCCTGAAACGCTTTCTCTTTGGTGTCAGGTCTCCGGCAGGCTAGCAGGGTGAGTGGCAGTACAGCGCTTCATGAGGCCTCCAGATGTGGGCGTGTTGACGTCCTTCGATGGCTCTTGTGTCACAGCGCTGACTGCCGGCAGATGGATGGTGATGGATCTGAAGCTCTGCAGGTGGAGATCAACAATTGGGGAAGAACTAACCTGACAGATCTGACAGAGGTTGAAAAGTCAAATGCTAGACCAACTAGCGCACAACTTCGTACTCTTCTTTTGTCATTTTGAGAAGCAAACTCATACATTTTGATGACCAGCCAGGAAGGTGCAGAAAGGGTTTTCTCGATCAAAGCCGGGTGTCAGCATTTTATGCAGGGTCTTTAAGAGGTCCGGGTCTGCAAGGTTTGGTCCTTTGCCCTTTATCCCATGCTACCGTGGCTTTTTTCAAGTCTTGCCAACCTCACAAACTTTAGAGATGATTTGGTAACCGATGATTCATCTACAAATCACTGTTGCACCAACTTTCTCATCTGGTGCGCAAGCGTTGAGACTTTTGAGGTGGCAGCAGAATTTGGCCACATTATGGTCGTGGAGGTGTTGCTGCAACACAATGCCCACATTGACGCACAAAATGCCAAGGGCTTCTCAGCACTGATGCTATCAGCAAGGAATGGACATTCAGCTGTGGTGCAACTCCTCTGCCACCAATCTGCTCTAAATCTTCAAGACACCAAAGGACGCATGGCTCTTCATCATGCAGCCATGCGTGGACACGAAGACGTTGTCACTTGTTTGCTGAAAGCTTCGGCCGATGTGGATTCCGTGGATGCTGCTGGACGGACACCTTTGCACCTGTCAACCCTTGGTCTAATCGAGACTAAACAGCACCAAATTCTTTTCAAAGCAGCCTGTTTTTTTTGCAAGATGACCGTTCGCTTCCGTCCTTTGTTTTCTTGGTAATTATCGGATATAACTGCGACTCTAAGGAACGGGATGCTACCTCGGAAAAGATTGAGTTTGTGGAGGATGCGCACCTGCCAGTTGTGCGGATTCTTCTGCATGCATTGGCTGATGTAAATCTGCAGGATGACTTGGGCAAGTCTCCTTTAGGTTACGCGGCTGGAAGTATGAAAGGAGCACGCACACTCATAGCGATGGAGCATTGCAGAGATTCAAAAGGCTGCGCGAAGCGAACTCTTCATTACACATGCAGAATATAAGAATGTCGTAGAGCTCTTGTGACATGGTGACTCACTAAGCTAAGCACAATACAAAATGCTTCAGTGATGTTTGAAGTTCATCAGGTACCAGCAAGATCTGGTCCGCACCTGGTTGCTCAAGGTAGCTGAACTGATACGTAGGCAGGTTCTTCTCTGTCCCAAGGCAGCTGGGATCCCACTGATGTGGGGGATTTGGAAAGGAACAATATGGAATCATTTGAAATACTCAATGTCCGTGGAAGGGTTGTTGGCACATGATTTACTTTGGATGATCAAACTGAGCCATGCCTGAAGATACAAATCACACTTGTATACATAAACAAACATAAACAAATTGAACAACTAAATTTGTCTCACATGATTTCTCTGGCGCAGGGTTGGGTGGAGTAGAGCAAGCATTCGATAGTCGCACCAAGAGACGACATGATTTGGTTCATGACCCAGGGCCGGAAGTATGACACTCTAGCGTACCCTTGCACAGTTTTAGCACGTTTTAACTACCAAACGAGAGATGAAACATCTCCACTCCAGAGATCCCCTTTGCAAATTTGCTGCCAGACATGGCTTCCCTCCAGTGTCGCCTTCCCCGAGCTGGTCGAACTTTGGCCTCGAGGTTGTCCAGAGCTTCTGCCACAAAGTCCCTTGGCGAGACTCTGATCTGTGCAAAACAATCTAAAAAGGGGGTGAATCTTTAGATGTTAATCGCCGTAGCACGGTGGATTTATATATATTTATTTATATATATAATATAATATACTATATATCCAGGTTCAAGAAATTGAACGGACAAGATCGTTTTGCCTTAAACATCCCGAACCTCCGAGCGATCCCAGTTGCCTGCAACGTAGTCAATGCGTCACACTGAGCCCCACTATAGTGACTAGAGGTCTAGGACCTAGATCCAGGTACTATGAGGTCATGAAGGAAACAGAAAATCATTTTTTGCACCGATGAAAAGGGCTGCACTTGGATGAACTGTGGATCTTCACACAACTGAATTGCAATCAGCTGGTTTGTGGGGCCAAGGTGGCACTCTTCCGCCAGCCAGAGCCCAAGTTCAGCGCTTCTCATATGGGCTTTCTTCAAATGGGAATTACCAAAACCATGGGTTTCACTACTCAAATTGTCCAATTTTGATTAATTTTGGATGATTTGGGGGTAGGACACTTCCATATTTGAAGCCTTCATTATGGAGGCTCTCGTTTTAAGCACCCAGAAAAACTCGCCGGCCGAGGCTCACAGGATCTGCCCTCGCAGGCCGATGTTGTGATCATCGGTGGTGGCTCCATTGGAACGCCAGGAACCTCAGTGGCAGCTGCTCCTCGTTGGACACATCGAATCCATGGCTGCCATGGCTCCAAGGTCCACGTTGTACCACTTGCGAAAGGAGGCACGGCTGGGTGCAAGTCTGACTATTCTGACATATTCTGACTTTGAGGGAAAGATGTTCTTCAGGGTTCAAATGACTTACTGAAGAGGATGACAAGGAAACCCAAGTCGCATCAGAGATCCATTGTGTGCAGGGAGTGAATGCTGTCCTGCTTGAACGGCACCAGCTCACAGCTGGCACGTGCAGTCCTTGGTGGATCAACCGCTGTGTAGCCTGTTTTTCCTCCCCAGGAATCCGAGAAATGTAATCAACAAGTTTTTAGAACTTCCAGAGTCGAGGGCAAGCTCCCGTAGCAGCATTGAGGACCTGGCATTCAGCCGGGATGCTTTGGCGCTTGCGACCCACAGATGCCGACATTGAGCTGAACGCCTACTCCCGTTGGCGACCAAGAACTCATGAAGTGCCAGATCCTAGTGTATTTAACATTATTTAACAAGTTTCACCATGTTGAACGAAGACAATAGCGGAAACATGTTGCATTGGATTGCACGATGTGATTTAAACACGTTCGTATCCTCGAACTGGAATCAAACCCATCGAATCCACCAGAATCTCTTGTGGGTTGACAAGTTCCTACACGATCGTCAACAGTTGAAGCAATCCACTTCTTATGCCTTGCTCACTCCTGTCTAAGGTGAAATGTGCAAACAACTCGAGCAGGAAACAGACATTGCCAGCTGGACTGAGAATGGTGGCCTGTTTGTTGGCACCAATGCAGAGCGGCTCGCAGAGTACAAGCGGTTTGCAGAAACCGGCAAGTATTTTGGCATAGAATCTCAGCTGAAACAGTCCTCAGCTTGAATTGGAGGTATCAAACTCATCAAAGCAAACTATGCCAAACTATGCCAAACTTGTTTCCTGCTTCCAGAGCTTGCCTGACCCTGCCGAGGAAAGCCATGTTCTGTCGCCATCAGAAGTGAAGAAAGTGCACCCGCTGCTCAGAGTGGATGACATCTATGGAGGTGTTTATTCGCCGGGCGATGGCACCATCGACCCCACCAGCATTTGCAACGCCTATGCCAAGGCAGCGAAGAAGTATGGAGGGGGAGTTTATGAGAATGTGGCTGCAACTTGGACTGAAATCATCTTACATCTTGATGACATTCTTTACGATATCAGATCAGATATCAGATGTATCATATCATAATATATATGAATATCTATTATAACATATTATAACAACACATTTCCAGGCAAGACTCTCATACGCAAGTGCAGATCAAGTGAAAAATCACATCTCATTTCTGATTTTGCTGCAAAGTCTTTTGCCGATGAGGTGAGCGGCATTGAGGTGGAAGACTACAAGACCTTGGGCGGTGCCAATTCTCGGCGGATCCAAGCAGTTCTGACCGCCTGTGGGCAAAGAATCCAGACGCCCACAGTGGTCAATGCATGTGGTGCTTGGGCCAACGAGATTGCAAGGATGGTAGATGTACAGATTCCTTTGAAAGCCATGAAGCACGCCATGGTCTTGACAGAGCCTATTGAAGGGATGCATAGCGGACTGCCTAATGTGAGAGATCATGATTTGTCGGTTTACCTCAAGACACAAGGAGACTCCATGGCAATTGGCGGCTATGAACAAAATCCCGAGTTTTGGCCAGATGTCGATCCTCAATTTGCCTTCGGCCTGTTTGAGCTCGATTATGACACCTTCGGACAGAACTTGGCGGGCCACATGCAACGTTGCCCTGTGATCGAAGAAACTGGAATCAAGTCCACAGTTTGCGGTCCCGAATCCTTCACCCCAGACCACAAGCCGCTGATGGGTCCATTTCCTGGTCTTCAAGGTTTCTTCTTAGCTTGTGGTTTCAACTCTATGGGCTTGATGCTGGGAGGTGGGGTTGGCAGGGAAATGACCAAGTGGATTCTCACAGGGTCTCCAGAAGTCGATCTCTTCAGCTTCGATTGTGCGCGTTTCCATCCCACCAGTGTCAGAGATGATGCTTGGGTGAAAGACAGGACGCATGAGAGTTATGCCAAGACTTATGCCATCGTCTTCCCGCACGATGAGGCCCTGGCTGGTCGTGGGAGTCGCAAGTCGGCTTTGTATGATGAGTTGCTGAGCCGCGGCTGTGTTTATCAAGCTAGACATGGCTTCGAGCGCCCGGGCTGGTTTGAAACATCGCTGCCGGGATCGCAGGAACCCAAAAGTTATGACTACTATGGTGCCTATGAGGAAGGCGCCTGGAGATTGGGCCAACAAGACCACCCAGACGTCCCAAAGCATCCAGAACACAAATACTTGGATTTGGTCGAAGGAGAGCTTACTTTTGATTGGCCAGCCAGTCATAGCACCGTTGCAGAGGAATGTCGTGCAGCTCGTGAGGGTGTAGCATTTTTTGACCAGTCCTATTTTGGGAAGTTCTTCTTGCGTGGAGAAGAGGCGGACCAAGCAGTGCAGTATTTGTGTGGTGCTGATATGGAAGGAAAACAACTTGGATCCGTGACCTACACACCCCTGTGCAACTCTCGAGGAGGTGTTGAGGCAGATCTGACTGTCACCAAATTGAAAGATGCCGATGGAAGCAACTACTACTATTTTGCTGCGGGGGGAAATACAGCAACGAAAGACCTGGCATGGATTCGCCAGGTTCTGGAAGACAACCATTTCAAGGCAAAGATTGATGATGACAGCGATTCCATGACTCTGATGTCAGTCCAGGGCCCATACAGCCGGAAGCTTCTGCAGTCACTTACAGATGTCGACATGGACAATGAAGCCTTTCCGTTCTCCTCTGCGAGGTGGTTGAACATTGCAGGCTGCCGCTTGTTGTCTCTGCGGCTGACTTTTGTTGGCGAGTTGGGCTTTGAGCTTCACGTTCCATCGGACTCAGCGGTTTCAGTCTACCGTGCTGTGCGGGAGGCGGGTGAGATGCTCTCACAGACCGAGTGTGTCCCTGTTCGGGATGCCGGGTATAGAGCCATTGACAGCTTGTCTGCTGAGAAGAACTTGAGGCATTGGCATGCTGATCTCAGCAATCGCGACACGCCTTTGGAGGCTGGAATTGGATTCACTGTCCTGTCCAAGCTGAAACGCACAGGTGATGATGCGCCAAACTTCTTGGGGCGCCAAGCACTGGAGAAGCAGCGTGCAGAAGGTTTACAGCGCAAGCTGGTATGTTTGGTGTTGGAAGCTGGGAACGTGCCCCTGCATGGTGCTGAAAGCGTTTGGAGAGATGGAGAATGCGTCGGTTATGTTCGCTCAACTGCATTCGGTCACACCATCGGCAGCTGCATTGCTTATGGCTACGTGGATTGCCCGAGGTGCGAGCTTTACAAAAACATGTAATATGGATATATGGATATGTACTAATATGTACTAGTAATATGTACTGCAAATACAGCCTGAGCATGCCTGAGCATTCATATGAGCAATGCCACAAGCCTCCATGTGTCACGTCGCGAAAAGCACGCACCAGAATAAAAAATACTTACTGTATTAGATTTCATCATATTAGATTGGAGTAGTCTGAAGAACCTTTGGAGCACTCCACATAACCATATGGCCTGGCATAGCTGGCATAGCTGGCATAGCTGGCATAGCTGGCATAGCTTTGCTGATCAGGTCGGAGGCCAAGATCACCAACAAGTGGCTGGAGGCTGGCGAGTGGCACATCGGAGATAAGGGTGAGAAGCATCCTGCCAAGCTGCATTTGAAGGCCAGGTACTGCATTGATGCTGCGCCCTATTTTGGCACACTTTTCCAACATGGGTGCTTTGTTGAGCTAATGCCGCGCGGACATGTATCACATGATAGATGTGGATGGGGGATATCGTGGATGCACATGATGCACTGAGAAAGCCTTAGGGAGCTGAGTGTTTCACTGCTTGGCCTGCTTGGCTTCAGGCCCCATTTGATCCTACGAACTCGCGGGTGAAGGGAAGCTATGATATTCCGATGCCATCTTTGACCTTTAGCCACCTGGCATCACCTGGCATCACCTGGCATCACATAGTTTTTTATTTTTTTAGCCGTGCACCATAGTGCAACCTAGACAACCCAGCCGCCAAAATTCTGTTAACAGCCCATGCCAGCCCCTTCACTCCGTTCCAATCTGCCGCACAAGGTCAACCGGTGGCTCAGGCTCAAGTATGAAGGTTTGAGCGAGGCAGCTAAATTTCAGTGGCCGCTGCAGATCCCTTGCAGGAGCTTTTTTAAAGACCTTCGTTAAGAATCTGATATTGAGATATCAAGTGCTTCTAAGCAACTCACACAATCTCATACTTTTTTTTTTAGGTGCTGCGTACGAACTCAATTCCATGATACTTCCTTTATCTTCCTTTACTCTGTGAGGGATCAAGAGCTTCTTTTTCGACAAAGCAGCTGATGGCATACACAGTGTGACTTTAAGCATATACTTGAAACATTTTGCAGCCGAATTCAGAGCAGAGCAATTGAGATGAAACGCCAATGAAAACCATAGCTTAAACATGTTTCAACATAGCTTTCAACACCTTCCATTGACATCCCCCACATCCTTCCCCTCGACCTGCGCTTGTTGCGCAGGTTCGACCGCGACGATTTTTGAGGCCAGAGATTTCTAATTTCAGCCTTAGAGCTGTTGGATGCTGCTGGCCTGTCCTTGGGCTCTCTGCCATGGGGGGGATCAGTGGGGATATCACCAACAAACACTGGGATATGATGGATTCTTATGGATCCTTCGTTTTACTTTTCCAAGCGTACTACCCAACCGTGTTGTTTGAGGCCCTTGGATCACTCAAATTCAAACACACACTGCAAAATGATAAATCGAGATAAATCGGGTAGTGAAACCTCTACGCTTGTGAATTCACTGCACGAGAGGTAGAAGGTGAGCTTTGATCTCACATGTGCATATTTGTTCATACATGTCGATACTAAATCCGGGTCCTGCATCTGCGTCTGAAAAGCGCTTCAGACGATGAACTATTTAGATCTAGATGCATCTCCCTCACCTTTCGAGACGCGCGAGTGAAAATCGAAACGCCGCTGCCACAGGAGCCAATCCACACACTTGTTGGAGGGAATGCTGATGGTCTCCATTCGCAAATCAAACGGTCATTTGCGGAAATCACATTTCCTGTTTGATGACTTCGAGACATCCAACCGTGCTTCTGCAAAAACCTACTGGTAGTATCTGGTAGTGGAATAGTGTTTCTGATTCATTTCACTGAGGATTCGCTACATGAGAATGGCCAACAAGTGGAGAACAACCAGGCAGCAGAAAGCCAAAGCACGAATTGCCATGGATAGGATGGCAAAGATGGCAAAGCACAAATCTTTCACATTCTGCTTGGGAGCCATGAGAGGCTTGATCGCTGTGGGTTTGGACGAGGAAAAAAAGTAGCAGAGATCTTGGCTTCGAGGCCCAGCTGTGAAGGTCTGCAGTGACAGTGACTGGACATGCCGGACATGCTGTGTGTAGCTCGTAGGTTACCCTATGAATCTCTGGAAGTTGTCGTGTGGGGATGCTCACTCCTTGGACCTGGAGGAAGAACATGGTCTCCAACAAGCCGATGACAAAGATGGCAACGATCAGCCCTGTAACCCAATGGAGCTAGAGACGCTTGAAAATGAATAAATGGAGCAGGTGGACGAGTGCTGTTTGATACTCTGAAGGAATTTGTGTCAGAGACACCAGTCCTCCCGGCTGTGCCTGGCAGAGCTTGGCCATGGCTTTTTGAGATGTGGAGGGGTCTGGTGTAGCGACAGATGTTCATGTTGAGGTCGTGGCAGCAGCCAACCTGGTGCTTGTATTGAGAAGTGGACCAAATTAGGAAGAGGGGGCACGTGCAATGGTTGGGCCAGGAGCCATTGCAAACTCGTTGGCGTTGCTCCTCCACAGACCCATGCTGCAGCCTTGCAAGGAAAGGGGGGATCAGCAAGCGTGTGACACAGACTGTTCTCCGCTCGGCAGAGGATCGGCTTATGTCAAACCACAAGCTTTGAACAAAGAGAAAGACCACCTTGAGAGATGAACGATTCCTACCAGGATGAAGAGTGACATCATGAAATGGGCTAGATGACTAGATGTGTTCTGAACTTGTCCTCTTGGCATTTTCGACAACATCAAGATCAATTTTTGCATGTGCAGATTCCTGGTCATTCCCTCGTGATTTTGTATGATTCCAACTTTCCAAACCACCAAAATGGCTGAAACCAGCAGCTGCGTCAGTGGGAAGCTGTCCGTGGAACGTGTTTCCGCGGACCTGACTGGCAGATGTGGAACCCGGCAGCTGAAGCAGCTGCCGCAGCTGCTGCCACCATTGAGCGGCTTGGTGTTGTATCTCATGGTAAAGGCGGCGGATCAGCCGGTGCGGATAGAGTGAGGAATGCAACTAGTGGCATGGGCAATGGGCGAGAAGCTGTGTATGGTGAGCCAAGTTTCAATGCCTTCATGCCATACTAAAAAGAGAATGTGAACCACTTGGCCGATGCGACTTTCATGCAACATGCGGGTCCGCCAAGTCTTTCAGAATTTGGTGGATTGGTGGATTTAGTGGGCAGCTGCCACCCAGCGCTCAGCCACAGGTGACGTGGTGGGTAGCATGAGGCCCACGGCCCACCAACCTTGGTCCTACACAGCCCAAGGGATATCGCAACAAGGCGCGGGAGCAGCGGCTCATTCCAGACGTCCCACGGTTGAGGGTGGGCACCCGCCATCGAACTGGCCATGGCACTGGCTGAGTTGGAGAAGTCCTCCGCAGCAGGCCCCTTCTTTATAGCCTTTCGATTGGCCTTTTTTTCTGCTGGGATGGAATCGTCTTGGAGGAGAATTGTAGGATTCTAGTGGCTGGAATTTGCAACTGGAAGCCACTATAGACTATATCACTATATCTAGTGAATCCATTAAGACATGCAACGTTCATTAGATTCACCAGATGTTTCTGGGTTTTTGATGGTTTTTGTACAATTTGATTTGGTTGGTTCAGCATGTTCACTGACTTTGGAGTTTGAATGTACATATGGCGTGCTTCCTCGTAGATATTTTTCTGAGGCAGCTGAAAAGCAGGCGCTTGCAACATGATTCTCTACGAGCGAATGGTGCCGAGCAACGCTATTACCGTTTTTTGGCCAGCTGCTAATTAATGGCACGGTGTGGGTCGGGTGCCTTGTGTGCTTTGCAGCATTATGTGGCCAGCAGCTTTGCCACCGTGAGGCTTGAGTGGCCTTGCGCAGCTTCTTCTTCGTCTTGCGCAGTGGACAGCAGCATTCTGTTCCGAAAGGAGTGATATATCCTAACTGTTGCCACATATTGCGACCCTACCCTCCCAGGTGTGCGTGATGTGGGGCAAGTGGTACGCGAAAGCTTCGACAAAGCTTATGCAGCGGGGATTGTGGCAGCCACCCTGAAGAGTCGTGAAAGAAGACCGAGCAGTTGAAGAACAGCTCAGAGGCAGTCGATAAAGTGAACCCCGCCAAGATTTGCATCCGCCACTTGGACAGCGAAAAAAATTGGGTAAGGCAGGGCATGGCAGCATATGGCAGGGCGAGTGGGACAGAAGCTGTTCAGATGGGTGTTTGATGACGTTTGATTTGCAGCCAATTTCCTGCCTTGCTTCCAGGTGATGTGTTGCTTTGTCCGCTGGTTCGGACTTACAGCTTGGATCCTCCTGCCTTGCAAGGAAAGAGGGCATCAGCAAGCGTCCTTGCAAGGGGTGGAGCAGCACATGTGCCACAGACCCCTTTTGCATCCTTGCAGGCCCCAGATTTGGATTGCTCGGATTGAATCAGCTGAGAGCAGCAAAAAGATGAGCTGAACAACTAATGGTTGTGCGTGGCCGAGTCCGGCAGGAAAGTCAACAGCTCAACATTTGGTGTTTCGAAGCTGGGAGCTGCATTTGGTAGCAACTTCAGACTCTTGGGAATTCTCCTTGGGGTGTTTTGATTTGCCATTCCTATAAGCTTTGCCGGATCAATCAGGACATAACGAATCAACACAACAACCCAAGCATTGCACCAAACCGAGAAAGTCATGACAACTAGAGTACTCCTAAAAAGTGATGTTTCAGATTTGAACGAATGAAGGAACATACATGAGTCTTGGAGCCTACTTAAAGATCAGAAAGAAACAGAAAGAAACTTAGTAGGCAGATCCAGCTTTTGCTACCTTTTGAGCAACAAGTATTTGCTCCCAGCAGAGATGCTGCGTACTCTGCCATCGCTTCCGCTTGTCAGATGCAGGGCTCTCTCCAGGCTCGAAGGACCTTCTGTAGATTGCCATCAAGACTCAGACTTTCCACAAGAATAACTGCTTGTGTAGCTGGAGGTCGTTCAGTGAACTGGCTGCACCGCAGGAGGCATGGGGAGCATGTAAAAACTGTGATTGGTGAGTCATGAGCATCTTCTGACAGGCCATCGCCAAAGCTGATGAAATCATCTCTCGAACAAGCCGCCTCTTCATCGACAACCAATATGTAGAGGCGTTCACGAAGACGATGATACCTTGACTGAGACTGAAACATGTTGTGAAGTCAAAATTGACAAGAGAGCAGAGCACCTGCCAAAGGAAATCCGAAACAACTGAAACGGGTTCGTTGGGGACATCTTGCAATGGGTTTTGATTTAATCTTCTTGTGAAACTCCTGCAGGCAGAAGCTGGCCGACTACCTGTGCTTTCACCCAGAGATGGTAAGCCTTTTGTCGCCGACTTGGTTGGCATGCCTTGAAAAAGAGAGAGAGAGAGAGAAACATACAGCTCTCTTCACATTGTTCCTGGAACTGAGACTTGCATTGGTTTCTCGCAGATCGCTGGATTTCAGGACATCAAAGATAAATACAAGATAATACAAGCATTCTGGAGGTGTATTTTCCCGTGTCGACTTGTCATCCTGCAATGGGGTCAATGCCCTCCCCGCATGAGGCGAGTATTGCACACGCGTCCGCCGGGGATGTTGATAGAGCAGTGCAATCTGCAAGGCTGGAAAACAGAATCAGAAGCAGAGAAGGTGGACATGGATGAGAAATGGACAGTATATTCTCCTGACTCTCCGACTTGTGGAAATAACTTGTATAACACTGCAATCTACTTTTGTTTGCATTCCCAGCAGTCGCGGCAGGCGATGCTTCGACAACGATGGCTGGCCCCAACAGGATGTCAAGGCCAACCCGAAAAGCATTGAGGTGTATTCGAGACCCTCAAAAGAGCACAGCGGACATCATGGACATCAAACACAACTCCTTTCAATCATTTGTTGCTGATACTGGTCACGGGCAGTCATGCCTTTACATTGTTGGGCTCTGCGAAACTTCCTCGGCGCCTCATGCTATATCAGATATGGCAGCGTTTCGTGTTTCATGATCAACCACCTTTTCGGTTTCCCTGGCCCACTACCATCGTCATCCATCATCATCCATCATCATCCATCGTCATCCTCGTCATCCTCATGGTGACGCCGGATCCGGGAGGCAAGGGCAGAGATCCTGAAGCGCATCGCGGAGTCTCTGAGGAAGCCAGAGGTCGGGTCTTCATATCTTGCAACATCTTGCAACAAGTGGAGGTGATCTCTAGTGGTGATGTAGCTCACTGCTTATTCAAAGGCCTAACAGAGACTTCTGAAGGCCAGAAATCATTGAAGACAATATACACAAGCATCTCAGATAGATATTGGGACAGCTTTTAAAGAATAGAAACTCACTAGAGAGACTCAGATATTTTCAAATGGACATACCGAATGTAGCATAGTAGACACTTGGCACAGCTGTCACAGCAAGCACAGCAAGCAAAGCTCCAAGCAGCTCTTTGATTTCTTGGATTTCCAAAATGCAACTCCACGAAAAACGATTCCAAAAGACCGAAGTTCGAAAACCCAATTGTGGATCTTTTGGAATCTTACTCTCAAGGGCACAAGTAGATAGAGATAGAAATTCAATATAATTTAATCATGCAAAGTTCAACATGGACAGGAGAAAAGACAAAGGGAAAAAGGGAAAAGGAAAACAAAGGAGGAACAAAGACCAGAAAACAGGCAACGAAGAACACGTGAAACTATGAAGGAATTATGACAGTATGACTTGTACTTTGAATATTCCATAATATAATGTACATGCTGTTATCCAAGTCAATCCAAGTATTATCAGAAGTATTGTGCGCACCCCTGAACATTCTGAAATCCCTCCAGCATTGAGCTTCCTTACGACTTTTTGATACTTTTTGTTGATAAGGATTTACGTTTTGAAGCTGAATAGAGGGGTGTCCGTGTCCTAACAATTTCTGAAATCCAAAAGCCACCTTTCTTCCATTTGGACTGACATAGAGGACTTGGGCAGTTGGTTGCTGACGCAGGTTTCTGACGCACTCTGTGCTAGATCCTCAGTACAACTGTCGGTTGGGAGCACTATTTTGATCTATTTTGGGTCCAGGTGATAGAGAGCCGAGACTGCGGGAAGCCCTTCTCTGAAAGCGGGGTCCACAGGGTCCACAGGGTCCACAGGGTCTACAGGGTGTCTAGGTCCGGGTCCGGGCGTGGTCGACGCCCAATTTGTGCTCCAAGGTCAAGGAGATTTGGGTGTTTGTGCAGACACCTTTGACTACTACGCAGAGATGGCTCCGAAGATTATGAAGACGAGCCACCCTTCAACTGGTACAGCCGAATTCTATGCGAGGCAGAGATGTTTTGGGAATTTTGAAAAGATCTCGGTCCTGACTTTGCTTGGTGCCACTTCTTGGTAGTGTTGCCTGTTGTTACGTGTTTGCACAGGGGTTTTGGGGTAGAGTGAGGTGGGGTGCGTACTATCACACTTCCTATGCATCAAGTGCAGCATTTTATCCTCGCATTAAAACACATGCGAAAGCAACTTTTTGCACAAGGCTTCCCCTGCTCTGCTAAGTTATCATTTTGTTCAGCAGACTGCAAGTTACTCAAGAATTGGACGCGCCTCTAGCACTTTTCAACACACCGAACCGCTCATGTAAACCCAGGCAGAAACCCGAGTCTGGGACATCAAAATACTCGAACAAACAACACAGTTGCCGTGCACAACCAACAATTTTCTGCCCTGCTTTGATGGGTGACCTCTCATGGTGTCAACATCCGTCAAGTGTTCGAAACTCCTTGGAATCATCCGTCTCCATGCATCAGGATAGAGAGTGAGCCCCTGGGTGTCATTGGGTCATTGCCTCAGCATTCCTCCTGGTAGCTTTTGCCATGGAAGTGCATCTCGCTGAGGTGTATCACTCCCTGGAACTTTCCTTTGATGCAGGCTGCAGGGAACCCTATGGATTCGAGCTGTTTCGATCTGTTTGATCACATCTACAATTGGTTTTGACTTGCAGCTCTACGAATGATTTGCACTCACACACATACACGTGTACTGTATAATATATTATATATAATTGTATATATAATATTATAATTGCAATTAAGTACATAATATAATATATATATATAATTAATATATATATATCAACATATTGATGTTTCACACATTCTTAATTCGTTTCTCCTCTGCCGACTGCCTCTCTACTTTTGTTCATTTTTTTCCGCAATTTCAAGGGCTAAGGTTCTGTGCACAGACTTCTGCAGTCTGCAGGGTTTTAAACACATATCAAGATATTGATGATTATTGATGTATGATATACTGTATATGAATCATCGGTTTTGCCCAGCAGTTATATCATGTTATATCCCCATTATATCCCCAAATAGTTGGTTGATGTGAACAGGGCCGATGCCGAGACCTGAGGTGCTCAAGGTGGCACCAGCCTTGGCTGCCGGCTGCAGCGTGGTGCTGAAGCCATCGCCCCTGGCGTCCTTGACGTGTTGCGCCTTGGGGGAGTTGGTGGCAGCAGCTGGTGCACCACCAGGTGGGCCTGGGAGCCTGGGAGAGGCATAGCTGCAGAGTAACGCAGGGTAACGCAGGGTAACGCAGAGTACCAAAAGCGGAAGGTTTGCACATGTTTGCACCATGTACAATACATTTTTTGGCATTTTTTGGCGGCCTTTGAATGATCTGCCGCATCTGCCTTTTCAAATTGGTGCAAACACGTTCTTGCAGGAGCTTTGAATGTCATCACCGGCGGCCCACCAGAAGCCTTGGAAGGCCTTGAATGAAGCTGTTGGAACATCTTGAATACTATAGTGTTGCCACGTGCTTGGCAACAACAGCCAGGTGGAGGCAGTTCAGGGCAGTATCTCATTGATCATCACATGTTGGACAAGGCTTGGTGGGTTGTGAAGCCAACAGATTTCAGATGTGCAGATTTTAGATTTCATTGCAGACTATTGCAGGTCTCCTTCACAGGAAGCGGAACGGCTGGCCAGAAGATGCTTGAGGCGTTGACCCGAAGACCAAGCTTGATAGATCTTGTGCAACTGGAATGCAAGTCAGGTGCCTCTAGTTGTCTCAAGGATTGGGGCTGCCTAGAATCTACTGTTAATTACTGTTCTGTATTTAATTCCTTTTACGAAAGTTGGTAGTCTCAGCCCGCAGGGTTCTTCTTTCGTCAGTATGCAGGCGTCTGCATCCAAACTGCGCCCAACTTGCTTGGTGCACTCCTCAGTCACGATGGCAACACCAAGAAGCAGGGCCTCAATGCTTTTTATCCTCAATTCATGCAGAGAATCCTTTTTGCCAGCGGAGAATCAATAACATTTTGGGACCTGGTGTTGCCGATCTTCCTTGTTTTCCCATCTCGAGGAGCTGGGTGGAAAGTCTGCCTTCATCATTTTTGATGCACAGCTCTCGGATATCTCAGATGGTTTTAGTGCGCATAGGCCAAGCAAAGATGGAGACGGTCTCCATGCGATGCCATTGGTCCATTGGACTCTCTTTGAACCCACGATTCAAAACAAGCAGATGCATTGGGAATCGGTTGATTCTGGAGGATCCACCATCCCAGCTGAGGATGTGGCAGACTCTTTGGACTCGGTGGTTGACTGGGTCCGAGCCCGGCTCTGCTGTGGGCTGGGGCAGATCGAAGCAGCAAACGCTGCGAGGTCATGGTTGGTATCTTCCAGTGCACAGGACAGGTTTGCCACCGCCTCAGTACTTTTTGTATCTTTCTGTCACATTTTCTTTAAACTTTTTGTCAGTTCATTGCTCCTTGCTTGCTGATACGCCTCGTTTTTCGTATCCCTTTCCAAGGCTCAGCTACCAGCCGCGTGCTGGTACATGAAAGCCTGGAGCAGAAGTTAGTTGACCGCTTGCTTGAGCGGGTCAGGACTCCAGCTAGTTATACTAATTATGTCACAGTCACCCTCGCAAAAGTTCTTCCAGTTCCCTAGAGTACCATTTTAGTTCGCAAATGTGTCGCGAAAGTTACATTGATTTCATGAATCTGAATCATCATTATGCACATGATATATTATTATATACAGTAGTACCGCACAAGGCGGTGGCGGAAGTTTCAAGAATAGGAAACCTATAGGAGAGATCGGTTGTTGTGAATCAGGGATGGCAGAGTGAATCCACTGATGGACCGAAAGGTGCTTGAGGTCTCCTCTCTTTCTCTCTCTTTCTCTGACTATCTACCTACCTACCAACCTATCTTCTATGTATCTATCTATCTATCGATCTATCTATCTCTCTCTCTCTCTCTTTCATCAAATTACCTATCAATCTATCTATCTGTCTGTCTGTCTGTCTGTCTATCTGTCTATCTGTCTACCTGTCTACCTGTCTATCTGTGGTGCAGTGTCATCCAGTGTAATGTAGTGTAGTGTAATGTAGTGTAGTGTATTGGAGT
>Ga0126342_10006008_pt1 | contig 21394 bp, 17 predicted proteins | sample Cyp1metagenome_FD_92528 | JGI IMG/M metagenome (GOLD analysis project Ga0126342, IMG submission 92528) | Coral microbial communities from Lord Howe Island, Old Settlement Bay, Australia - Cyphastrea 1 metagenome | ecosystem: Host-associated > Invertebrates > Cnidaria > Coral ... | reverse complement strand
CCTCAGGGCAGCCTTTTACACGGTGATTCGGCAAACTTTCACCGATCTGCCCTGCAAAAACCAAGCATTCATGCAGGCGATGGCCACCCTTGGCGTTCCATTGCAGGACATTGCAACGCTTCTTGCAGCGGCTGAAAAAGAATGTGTGACCGAGGGCCTCTCGGCACACCTCCAAAAAGTCCTCCATGACATGATGACAAACACATTTTTTACCATCCCTGGCCTCCAAGATCCGTGCCACACCACAAGAGGCACGCGCCCAGGAGACCCAGTGGCGGACATACTGTTCAATCTTTGCATGACCAGCTTGTTGAAGAGCTTTCGCAGTTGCCTCGCGCTTCAGTGTTCCATCCCTTGGTTAGGTGGTGAGGCCCCGGTCCAGGATTACACTGTAGCTGGCCCCATGCCAGCTGAAGGTTTTATCGATGTAACCTTCGTGGACGACTGTGCCATGCTTGTCCATGCTCCCACCAACCAACGCATTGAGGAGGTCATTAAAGCCCTGGTCACCTGTTTTGACCAAGCGGCCCAGTCCAGAGGGTTGCAGGTCAATTTCGACAGAGGCAAAACCGAACTCCTTTGGAATATTCTGGGCGAAGGAGCAAAAGCCACCAAGCATGCGCTGTACTCCCAAGGCAACACCCTCACGTGGGAACAACAGGGTCACACGTACCGGCTGCACGTTTGCCACGCATACAAGCATCTGGGTACCTGGACCCAGACCAAGCACAGACATGCCAGAGAAATCTTGGCACGAGCCACCAATTGGCACGCCCCTTTTTCCGAAGATCACTGTCCCTTGTCACTAGGGTTAGAGTCTTCCAAGCCATTGTCGTCTCTAAGATGCTTTACAATGTCCACACATGGGCAGGCATCAAGCCAGATGAGCTTGCACATTGGAACAATCACCTCCGAGGACCCATCGCATTATTGATGAAAGGAGTCCTAGCTCCACAGCGCAAATTTAGGCACCCCACTGACACGTTGAGTGCATGGTGCGGCATACTGCCCTTACCACAGCAGGTGCACCTCAACCGGCTTAGATTTGCCAAACGCTTGTTCCAACGGTGCCCAGCCATCACATGGAAGTTGCTGAATGCCCACCAAGGGCCCACCTCCTGGCTCGCTGCCTTCAAGGACTCATGTAGTTGGATGCAACGGCACTATGACAAGCCGCATTTGCTCCCTCAAAACCAATGCCTCCAGTCCTGGATCCAGCACATTTGCCTTGACGATCACTGGAAGGGAAGGGTTCGCAAAACCGGAAGACTGGCACTACACTACAACACAGCCCAAGCAGAACATGCGATTTGGCAGCACAATTTTGAGGCCACAATGCAGCAGGCAGGTGCCACTCTGCCGGAAGACCCAGTGCCGCTTGCCACCCCTGACCGATGGCAATGTGATCTGTGCTCAAAGGTCTTTACAAGTACCCGTGCCTTAGCCATGCATGCCAGCAGAGACCATGGATATCGCAAAAAGGTACGGTACTTTGCAGCTGGAGCCACCTGCCATGTTTGCAATACCCTGTCTCACACGCGCAGTCGTCTTGCCGTGCACTTTGAGCACAACACCCGATGCTACGAGGTTATCCAGGCCTGCTGGCCACCCATGCCAGAAACAGAGGTCACCCAACTAGACCAGGAAGACAGGCTAACCGAAGCCGCCCTCAGAAAGCAAGGTTGGTGGGCAACAAAAGCATTCTTGCCGGCAGTCAAAACCTGCGGCCCATCGCTCCCTCCAGGAAGTGATCCGGCCAGTGCACGGATGTTTCAGAACATGTTAGCCCGCAGACCAACTGATGCAGCGGCCTACCATCAGTTGCAAGGGCGCAGGGTCTCTGCCGCACCAGCAAATGCCCCTAGTCTGTGGTGGCAAAACTCGGACCTTCCCGCATTTGTGATGCATTCCCCTCAAGGGATCGATGTAGGGGGCGGGGCATTCATGATGGGAGGCTTAGCCAAAGAGGCGGCAATGCTGCACATCCGTGCGCTTGTGGTCGTGCATTTCTTTTCAGGTTTCCGTCGTGACCACGACATTCATCAGATTGTCGAACAGCACAACCTGGAACACGCCACACAGCTCTTTGTGCTGTCGGTCGATTTATGCATGCAAAGGCAGCACGCAGACCTCGCCACCCACAAATCGCTGCAGTGGTGGAAGCAAAGAGCGAAATCTGGACAGCTCGTCTCCATTGGGGGCGGCCCACCTTGCGAGACGTACACGGCAGCAAGGCAGAATGACGGGCTGGGCCCCAGGCCAGTCAGATCGGCCACAGAACCCCAAGGCCTGCCGGGGTTGACATGGAAGGAATGGAAACAGATCCACATTGGAGACAGGCTTTTGCGCTTTATCCTCGAGATGCTCCTCCTGATGTCAGTCCTAGGCTACAGTGGATTTATCGAACATCCCCAGTTCCCGACCTGGGAAACTAATCGCAGCCTCACCAGCATTTGGTGCCTGAAGGCGATCCGATTGATGAAAAGGCTCATGTGTGTTAGCCTAGTTTCGTTTGATCAGTGCGTCTGTGGCGCAGCAGGTCGCAAACCGACCACGCTCCTCCTGGTGCGCCTGCCGGCCATCCGAAAACGCCTTCTTCAGATGGGTAACTCTGGCAGATGTCACCACTCTGCGGGAACACATCAAGCGCTGATTGGGAAGCAGCAGGACGGGTCCTTCCAAACGGCCAAAGCCAAAATTTACCCTGCCCTCATGAACGAGATCATTGGCAAGGCAATGCACGATTTTGCCCTGGGGATGAAGCATCCGGGACTTGACAGGGACCTTCCCCAGGAATTCGAAGTATACACAGTGCAGCAGTTCATGGACCGTACAGTAGTCCAACCCGATTACCACGGGATTTAGAGCTGAACTGCCAGGTGAACACTCGTTTCGCAGTGCACGCAGACCAAGTGCCAACACGGCACAGCAGCAGGAAAGGGAAAAAAGGGGTAGGTATACCACCAACCAGTCTCTAGTTGATTGTTGATCAAACACAAAGAACAATACTGGGCTAGCTGAAAAACAACCAACATCAAAAACACCACAAAAAATCCTATGATATCATGAAATTATATCCCCAGTATTCCCCAGAACTTTTCCATAAATAAAAATGTGTTGTGTGCCCCTCAAAGAGGGGTCCAACCCCCCAAAGAAAATCATCCAATATGTGAGAGGGATAATACCAGTGGAGAATCATCGAGCTCCAGCACTGGTGAGTGGCACTTTGTGAAGTTATATCGGTAACCCAGAAAGTGGGTTAATCCACATGAGCGATTCAAGAACATTTATATATTCCAAGTGGGAAGTAGGTGAAAAAATGCCCCAATCTTGATGGGTCATACTTGATAAGTTGGAAATCTAACTCCAATTTCACTAGGGTTTATCGAGGTTATATCGAGCTAGTTCATGGCGATTATCAACCATCATGTAATAACTGAAATGAGGGCGCCACGACCTATACTTGGTGCTTCATTCCAGATTCATCGCGAACTGCGGTTCTAACCCACTTGCGATTGGGATGAAGCGGAAGAAATGGTGAACGTATAATTCGTTGGTGTACTTGGTGGTTCATCCCACGAATCGTAAGTAGGTTATAACATGTTAGTTCACCCCAGTTGCAAGCGGCTGAATCCTACTTATCCCATTGGATGAACCAGAGATATAAGATGATATAACCTACTTAGGATTCGTGGGATGAGCCACCAAGTAGCATATAAAGCCATAGGAATTTGATGTATAACTTATCCCACTTAGTCCAGTGATTTTATAAGTTGTAAATGCAATTATCACTCCTATAACTAAGGTTATATATCATTATATATAAAAACCCATTTATAACTCATTGGCCATTTCAGGCACCGATTGATTGGAGGTACTACTACCATATATAAGGCCTATTTCTTCGGGCTAAATTTCAGGGAATATCCCAGAAGATGCCCTAAAATCCTAAAAAATGCTACTAACGTAGCTCCCATTTTCGGATCCTGGAGATCTCCCATTGCATGGAGGTGCCAACGGCCGCACTCTTTTGGGAGACCGTGCAGATCCGTGCTGTTGCCTGGTGCCTTGACGCCTTGGCGATGCCCGGTTTCATGGTGAAACATGGTGAAGGAAGCCATGAAAAACATCTGATTTCATGGGATTCAATGCCAACATCTTTGATTTTACCACTGTAGGTATATGAATGGGATATGAATGGAAGATTCATTGGGATATCATGGGTTTTTGTTATGTTTAATGATTTTAATGGTGGTTTAATAGTATCACGGTATTGTTTTTGGTGTTCAATCAAGAATAAACCAGGGATATAATCGGGATATTTGATGGGATAAAATCGAATCCAACCAACAAAATAACTATAATGACCTTTTATTGTGGGATCTTTTGTTGGGGATCATGTATTTTCAGCCATGGTTCATGGTTCCATTTATAAATCTAAGGTATCAATGCTAAAAATCAACATGGCTTTGTCTGAAATTAAGGTACTGTACCTCAACATCCTCTTGTTTTCCATTTTTTTATGTTAAGGGGACTTTTATTTGGTATACCCCATTCTCAGCTACACACACACATACAACAATTATATAGAATTAATATATAATAATATATATATATATTATACATGTGTATTTGTACGTGTTGTATATACAGTTGCATGTCTCGGACATGGTTAAGTTACTTGCCAGCTTTCAAAACTAGCAGGGTCTCCAACATTGGCTCATTCTTGTTTCGTAGAACACGTCTCCCATCTGGGATGTTCCCCCCACTTCGATGCCAAGGCAACACTACTGGATGTATGGTCCAAAGCATTGGTAAGACAGCGAAAGCCTGCAGTACCAAAGCTTTCAGCTGCTTCCTACATTTTAATTGCAGAGCTATCTCAGTGCAGACTGGTTCAGATTCCGTTGCTGGCAGCCCAAAAGCCATTGAACATGCAACACCATCATGAACCATCATCTTCGGTTCACTGAGTGATGAACTTCAAGGTATCAGATGGTATGAGCAATATGCCGGAGTTTGATTTGCCCTTGTGCCACGAAACCCTTTTCGACCCGTACCACAATTCATGAGCCGGAATGTTAGATTTTTTCCAGAGCCAGATCCTCCAAGTATATGCCGGAATAAAAAAACATGGTAAATTGCCAAATACTCGGATCTAGAAGTCCAGATTCTTGCTGAATGACAAGTGTTTCAGATTGATAATTTGGAGATATCTAAGGGGGCACCACTTATTCCGATTCGCCGGGCAGGAGGGAACCTTGCCCCAGAAATTGTTTGAGGTGAATCTTTTCATGGGATATTCCCCTAATTTCCCCTTATTGGATTCCATGGTAGGTTTGAGATGGCTTGACAGCCAATCTGCCATGTTTCTTCGATTTTCAGATTGAGTTTGCGCTTTGCGACGGAAACACAGGCTGCAACTTGTCCAAAACACTGCGAAAATTGAGAATCACTGCACTGATGCCAAATCATGGAATTCTATTCTAGACCACCGTATGAGTTTGAGAGGTATACCACAACTGCAGACAAATCTATGTGATGCCTGGACTTAAATGGATGAACAAATCCAAACTCTGATGAAGCTCTCAAACTTTGGCGGGATCGCTTGCACAGCCCATGTACGTGGTTGTAAGTTAACTGCAGCAAGACAAGACTTCGCTGCTGTCCCAATGAAGCGCTGTGAGATTCGGTGGATGGGAACTCTGACTCAACTTGGATGGTGGACTCATGGAGGTCTTTGAGCTGCGTTTGTTTTGGTGGGGTTGATAATTCTGTATCATTGCATGATATTGCGTGGCTAGTTTTATTTACAGTCTACTGTTGTGTACATATCGCCTTCTTTGTTCTTTGTTTGTTTGCTTGTTTGTTTTGACCATGTTGTTTGTGTTTCTATGGTCAACTTTCACTGGTTTGATCTTGGGTGCAAGCGTTTCAGACCTACTACCCTCTGCTAATTGAACATAGCTATTGAAAATGGCTCAATAACAGTTGATTTACCTATTCCAAATGGTGATTTTCCATAGCTATGTTAGTTTACCAGAGGGTATCCTGTTGATGTCATTTCTACATCAACCCATTTTTGCCGATCGAACGGATCACAAAAAACACGATCAACTTACCGACAACACATGTTCCAATGCAAACGGTTGACGACATGGAAACTGTTGATGGGATTTTCATTGGATAATGTTGCACTGTAAAAGTAATAAGTATCCCTATGGATCCAGCCGTATTTTCTTAGGAAGTGGGACTGGGGTATGATTTGGGGGGCTAAGTACCTTCTTAGACAGTGTTTGGATCCATAGGGTATGAATAACTATGATTATAGTCCAACATTATGATTGTATGACCCTGGATCACTGATTTATTTTTTCTGGATTTGGTGTTTACCTGAGGGTGGACGTCATGCATTATCGGATCACAAAAACGGTATCACTTCAACTTGATAGCCTGCGTCCTATTCTCATTCGAACCAAGCTGGGGCGCAGAAAACCATCTTCTCACATCTCGGAAAGATCGAAATTCTATCCACGCACTATGAAACTTGCTCTATCATTTTGTGTTACATTGTTTGTTATATAAATATATAGTATCAGTTTCAAAACCGATTCCGGGTCCTGTCTGAACTAATCAAAACAAACAAATACAAAGACCCAATCATATATTATCATATATTTAGATGTTGGAAACACATTCTTTGTTGTCTCAACTTTCCCAACAAACACCCAATGAGCCACTATTTTCCAAGCGGTTCGCAGAACTCATTCTGCAGAGGCTTTTTAAAGGGCTTTGGACTCCAAAGTCGTTGCTTCTGCCACCGGCATTCGGAGCGGCTGGACAAGTGGAAACTCATCCTTTCTTGGTGACCCATTTGGGCGTCTGCAGCTGTGCTACAGTTGTTTTGGCTACACATATGCTTGCACACTGCAATTTATACAGGCCCAGGCCTGTATCATACGCATTGAGTGTCTAGTCGTATCAACATCCTCGGTTCCAATATGTTCCAATCACCAGGGTTGGTTTGCCTAAAAAATGCTGGTTCTTTTCAAAATTTGGATGAATCCTCAGACCACTCCAGTCTGACCTCTTGGCTGGGACGAACAGTCCCAAAGCTCACGGTGCATGCGAACATCGATGGGTCGATGCCTCGAGGTACTAAGTCCGTCACTAAATCCTCGTAAAAAAAAAAAAAATCACCGGAAACCTGGTTTGGTGGTTTCAAACATGTTTTATTTTTCCATAATATATGGGATGTCATCCTTCCCAACTGGCTCATATTTTTCAAGATGGTTAAAACCACCAACCAGAATCAATCATCGGAAACTCTTTCAGAGAATCATTCCTAAACTGCGGATTTGCACTTGCTGCCAGGAATCGTAAGTAGCTCATGTTTTTTTCCCAGTGAATTCAATAGGGCAGGGGCCAGGAGTCCAGCTATGGGGTGATTTATCACCCACGGATCCGAGTCCTGCAGGAGAAGGGGAAGTCCAGCAACAAAATAAGTGTGTTTGATGCTAAACGCACAACCAAATCTGTCATTACCCTCTGGTAATTTAACGTAGCTATGGAAAATCACCATTTTTAATGGGTAAATCCACTATAAATGGCCATTTTCAATAGCTATGTTAAATTACCAGAGGGTAATCAACGGATGTGAGTTACCTTCCGGAATTACCACATTTGTGCATCCACGTATGATAAATACATATAAATACAAACCCCAATGCTCCATGCTGCTGGTACATTTGCCAACATTTACTCCCAACAATGACCATGGAGCATATGGGATATAATATGATATAATATGTATATATATATAATGTATATTCCGTTGCCTAACAGCCTTCAAGACCACCGATCGAGACCACCGATCGCGACATTTCTCGGCCCATCTTACGTTGTTCACAAAATAGCGACTTTGCCATGGCGCGAAAATGAGCTGAATCACGGTCAGCCCTCAAATAGTTCCAAAGACAAGTAATTTGGAATCCCCAACAGCAGTCTACATTTCCAAACCATCTTATGTTTGCTTTTCTCTTTAATGTCCAAAAACCAATAGTTGTTCATGATATTTCTACAGTTTCGTTACTATAAACTGTATCATCCAAGGACCGGAGGGTACCGTAGCGTGTCGTGACAGTGTCGAGACATACCCAGATCATTGATTTGGTTGTCCTCATAATTGTTGGTTTACATAGTCATATCATAGTCATATCATCATCATGCTACTTGGCTAAGTATATGTGCTCCCAATGTAAACTGGTTGGTGGTTTGGAACATGATTTTTATGACTTTCCATTCAGTTGGGAATGTCATGATCCCAACTGACGAAGTCATATTTATCAGAGGGGTAGGTCAACCACCAATCATTTAAACGTTGACTTGTTGATTTAAGATTCCCATGTTGATACCCATCTTGCCAACATGTTCACAGCTTCATTGCTGACATGTCTGGGAATGGGTTAGTACTTGTACTCAATGGGGTTGAACATCCATTTATCCATTCTTTCGGTGTTCACCAGGGTACCTGCCATACCCATAGATACATACATACATATATATATACATACTATATATGCATAACACACGCTTGTTTTCGGACTTTGAAACCTAGTGCAACTATTTCGAACATTCATTGGACGACCATTTGATGTTCCAACGCCTTGAAAAGCGCCGTTGCAAAGTTCGCTCTTCGGACCATCCGAAGACGCTGCGCCTCCGCGCGCGAGAGGAATTTTATGAATTCTGGCTGAGCGTGGCACACCAGTGGAAAAGGTGAGTAAGGGGAATTATCCCAATATATATATAGCCTTGTTTCTGGTTAGTGAATTATTATAATTTCCTCCCGGTCATGGCAATTTGAATGGGAACAATGATGATTACTGAGTGGATGATATGGGGTATCCCTTCTTCAGACAACTTGTTTGAAGAATAATATATATATATATATTATACCAATATGTCTATATATACAGTATATACATACACATATTTTCAATAATTTTGCGGATTTACGACTCTAGGTTTCTGGCAAGGCATACCATAGGGATGGATCAGGACTTCTGAGTTGGCGTAGCTTTTTCAAGACCTCAAGAGTTGTTGAATACAACATGGTGGGATGGTGAAAGAGACTGAGAATCCATTTGGACTTGCTACATCCAACGCTTAATCATTCTTAACTCATTTGCTACATTTTCAGGCACGGTTACTTGAATTTCGTTTGGAGCAGGTTGATGTGAGGAAAACTCAACATGTGCCATACAGATGATCGCATTCCGACCATCCAGGATGGCATTTTGATGACCCGTGTTTTTTGGCCTTGAAATCCATGGGATCCATAGATTACACCTGGCTTTTTGCAGTGGATTATCATGGATTATCACTGCAAGGTGGGCAAAATGAGTCACAAATGAGTAGTTCCTAAAATGGAGATACCCCTAAATCATCCATTTTAATGGGATTTTCCATTATAAACCATCTATCTTGGGGTATACCCATTTATGGAAACCCCCAAATGACTTCCAGGGTGTCTCGGCACTGTCGCAGTTGTGTGCCAAGCCGTGGAGCCTGTTTCTGTTGCTCCAGTTCAGTGTGGGAGTCGCAGTTGCTGCACCATCCCCTTTCCAACCATGACTGGGGGTCATTTGAAATCCCCAAAACACAGGTATCGGTATCGGTATAAGTTGGTTTATAAACCCCATTATAGTTATTTGCGTTTCATAAAGCCCTTATTGTTATTGATGTTATGTTCACCAACTTAGCTATCGTAAACGGGGGCCTCACATTGCAGGTATAGCATGATATACCCGATTTCATACACCAACTCGGGGATGGTGCGACTATGGGAGTTTACCACATTAGCCAAAGAATTTTGTAAGGAGACCATAAGACGTCCTTGTGGACTCCATCGGCGAAGTGAGCAGAGCGCATCTCTGCACCGCCTCCACGAAAACGCACCTCTTCGGTGTGTTGCAGAATGAAAATATCGTCGTTGATTGGTTATTGATGGTGATTAATGGTTATTATAAAGTGCCATACTAGCTGATTAAAGTGGTTATTAATGGTGATATATGGTGATTATAAAGTGCTGTGCTAGCATATACTAGCTGGGTTATTGGGAATTATGAGCTCGCCCATCTTAGGGAATCCGTTTTTAACCACCTAGTATTACATGAGATGGGAAAACGGTTATTTTTCTTTTAATGGCTCACGTGTGGTGAGCCTTAGGACCTCCGATTTTGAGATGTTTGGATAGTTGGAAAACAAGTTCTCGGATCTTTATCCTGCTTACATTTGCTCACTATTGTTACTACAGTATTGGTTTTGAAACCAGTCCCAGAATTTGTTCAACAGAGCCATATATTTACGTGATGCCAAACAAACAAAACAACGGATGGGAAACAAACACAACACGTGAGTTACTGCTGATGCTCTCCCGAAAAGTCATGAAACATGTATATAGTGCCGCTTGAAACATATTACAAATTACTGGTGACTGGTGGTGTCATGTTTTGCAGACGTTTCATTCCGAGTTCACTGTAGATCGATCAATATCTAGATAGCTAGAGAGATAGATAGAGCAACAATGACAAACATGCAGATAGATCAGATAGGGAAACAGATGACGGAGGACATACAATCCCACTGCCGCTCCTGGAAAATCCTTTGGCATGGTATATTTGCCCGTGGGTCATGTTTGGGGAAATGTTGGCATTTTGATGCATTTTCTTCAAATGTGCCAGACAGGTCATACAGGGAGCATATGCGACTCGATGTTCCCACTGTTTTTTTTCCTCGGTTTTCCTCCGCACCAGGTTGGTTTTTCCTCATTTCGGGCTCCTCAAATGGGGATCTGCAAGTCACCATGGGGTTTCAATACTAAGTCATGGTCTAATACCAGGAATGATTTTGGTATATTGGAATATATGATAAGTATTTTGGACATGATTCCCATATATATTCCATGAGTTTTGGATGATTTCGGGGTACCCCTAAAGGAAACCACCAGGCTGGGCTTGATGACATTTCCGCTCAGGTCTTGACCAAGATCAGGGCGAAACAGCCGCATTGGTCACAGCCGGGAACCCGGACCTTTGCTTCGAGGATGGGGAAGCAACTGGATTGGTACTCGTAGTTCAGCAATCTAGTTGGTGCATGTTGGTGCATTTTATGGTGTTTGGGATACTTAACTAGTGATAGGCACAAAGGGAGGTCTAGCTGTATATTATTACTGTTATTAATTATTAATTATGTATTAATATATGTATATTTATCTTTCACGAACACAAATACAGATTCACATGGGCACTTCTGATGTCAAATACGACTCGCCACACAGATGGCCATCACAAATACCAAATGGGTTCTTACTCGTGTGAGTTGTCAGATGTTCTTAGAATTTTGGGGAATAACGTGATTGTAGCCAATGTGGTCAAGTAGCGGTGTTTATTTTCTGGGGCTAAAACACCCATAATCCATCATAATCCATGGTAATCATGGATTTTGTTGATGCATGCTGAGTAAGTGGATTTGCAAAGCCTTGTAACTGGTAAACTTCATGTGTGGCCCCAGTTTGGAATCATTTGCCATCAATCATCACCCAGCCATATAATGGATGGGAACGAACTTTCACCATTATTTACCTTCATTTATGCCTAGATTTGGTGCTTAGATTTTTCCATTGGTTAATCCCAGCATAAAATGCTTAGTACAGCATTAGACTCATCCACATTTAACATCAATAATTTTGGGAATCTACTTGGTGGCGAACTACCTACGAATCCTAAGTAGGTGAAATATCCCTGGTTCATTCAGTGGGATTTCTGTAGGGTTTTCATCCACTTACTGGGGTGAACTAACCTACTTAGTAAATGGAATGAATCACCAAGTATGGTTTATGGTTAATTGTCTAATGGTGAAGTATGATGAATCTATCAATTATTTGGGGATATTAGATGATATTTCGGGAATCTACTGGGAACATCTCATATTTTGATGGTCCCCTACCTGGTACCCGAGGCGTTTCCTGGCGCTGTCGCCGCAAGCCAAAGACTTCGTGCAGGCCGGTGCCGGTGGTATTGAATGATGGGAACAATGGTGGGATTGACAAACAATCTATGGGAAATTCATGGGCATTTAAATGTGCATTTATTGTTAACAAAGTTATTATATACAAACAATATTAGGGAAGTTCATGGGCATTTAACAACAAATACAAACAATATATGAGGATATCTAGGTCAATCAACTGGATGGCTAGAAACTAATCCCAACTAGTCTTTTGGTATGGGATTATCTACGTTTACCAGCTGCCAGAATTTGTCATTTTTTGCAGGGTATCTAAGATTGGCCATGGAGTATGGGAAGTTACTTTGATATACCTAGACCCTTCAAGTACCCCAACAAAATATGGCAAAAGTATGTAAAGGTATACAAAAGTACTAAACACAAGGAGGAAAAAGTTGTTAAAATACACTTTTTTATGGGTACTTGGAGGGTCTAGGTAGAAACAAGTTGGTTCTATTGATTTGTATGGATATATATATATACATATATAATATACTGAGGATATATTGGGGTTAAAACAAAATTCATAAAGACTAACGCATGGTTCTACATTCGAAGAGATTTGTTTGAAATTAGAACGCCCGAAAACCAAAACAAAAACAGGGTTAACACTGGTTAACATAATGGTCCCCTTGAAATTGCCAGTTTAAGGTTGACCTACTGTAAGTATCCTATAGAATTGCTTTTGGTTAGAATTTGCAGCTATAAACATCATAGTATCTAAACCTCATATTGGAGGTAATAAATATAGAATTGTCCGGTAGATTTTTCTCTTAAACCAATGCATCGAAACTGTAAAGCATCAGCAACTATTAAAACACGTGGGTGATGTTTCAATTTACCGAGCAAAAGCTCCATGTTGTTACCACGTTTTACACTAATCAACTGAAATTAAAATTAAAACCCAAAGATATAAACAATTTGTACGCTTTCTTTTGGATATATGTGGACTCATCTTTATATAATATATAATATAATCAATATAACCAATATATGATATATATATATTTATACATATTTGTTCAATAGGTTTATATGTATATATATATATGAATGAAGATGTTGAATAAAGAGTCAGGAATCATGGTCATGGTTACCTTTGCCCATGGGTCCCCAAGACTAATCCATAATTTCCAGGTCTCCAACTTGTTTATCTATAGTTGAGGTCACATTCCCATATTACTGTACCCTCTGGTGAACTAACATAGCTATTGAAAATGGCCATTTATAGTTAATTTACCCATCAAAAATGGTGAATTTCCATAGTTATGTTAGTTTACCAGAGGGTATATCCCATTATATCCCATCATATCCCATAAAACAGTCCTAATGTTGTCCCAAGGAATATCCCATGATCTTCCCATATTTTTCTCTTGCATTCTGCTTGTGGTTTTTGTTCTAACTCTCTTTACACATCCCATCCATACCACTGCGCCGTGACCAGAAACTCTTCGTGGACGCCAGCTGTCGACTAACCGCCAAGGAAGCGTTTCTCGGCAGGATGACATGCGGTGGATGAAACAGTCGTGTTTTGGGGCTTTTAAACCATCAACCATGCGATAAATTTAGAGCTTATTTAAAATTAGTTAATATAGATATGAAATATATTGAAATATGTATGCGTATCTAATACGTATGTTATATATATATATGTTTTCCTGTAGTTAGGACGTCGGACTAAACATTTTTTGTTTTTAGCCATCAACAATATGGGGATTTTAATGGATAACCCAGCATTCTGGTGGGTTTTACGTGTCACCTTGCCAACAATATGGACATTTTTTAGTTGGTAATGGGTAAATCTATGGATTGGATATAACCAAAAGTGGTTTTCCACGGAATGGAAAATCATTACCATTTCATGGACACCAGTATGGAAATAGATATACTTTTTGTAATTGGTAGTATGATGGCTATCACTTTGGAGATTTATGCCATAGCGCCCTTGATATGGGGGGATTCTCATCAACGTTGAACAGCCCATGGTGGTGAGGCTAAGTTTGCAACCTTGACTGGGTACATCAAAGAATCAGCATCTAAGGCGTCCAGGGCTTCAGAGACATGGCCGATCATGGCCGATCATGGCCGCTGCACTTCGCCACCAGCTCGAACGGTGAAAATGAGCCCGGAGTGCAGAAACCCCACCAGCTCAGAAATGGTCGGACTACGACACAGTCCACACAGACTGGCAGTCTTGGTGCCAAGGAAGAAAATCATCTCTTTTAGAAACTCACCCAACAATCAATGGATTGGTTTAAGGGAAATTTTACAGGAAAGCCCCATATTTAATGGGAAAATCTATGGTTTCCTGTAGATTTTCCCTTAAACCAATCCATTGAAACAAAAATCGGAATCACCATAAATGGTGTAAACTAACGATCCCCCAGCAGATCTCCCAACGCTTGGCGCAATCCCAGCAGCGGCCATTCAGGGGGCCCACCGAAGGGAAGGCCATCCCAGCACGCCATGACGGGCTTCGCATGGTTCATTTTCTTATGTGAGGTTTCCATAAATGGAGGATCCCCAATAGCTGGAGGGTTTATAATGGAAAATTCTATTGAAAATTAAAATTTACAATGTGAGGCCTCCAAACGATAGCTAAGCTGGTGAACATAACTTCAATAACGTTTGGGTTTATGATACGCAAATAACGAACTTGTATTCTAATGGGGGTTATAAACCAACAAACATCACGTTTGGGGGCTCGACATTGCAAGAATCTTCGCAGATGACACAAAAACCGAAGTGGAGATATCTCTCGTACTGTTTTAGTACCAAAGCTTCTAGACTTGCTGGTGCTTTTGCGCCTTTTTCATCCAAAAGTTCCATCCTACCTCTTATACACTGGTCCACACTGACTATATAGCATTGTTCATGGGGTTCAAATCACGAGGCAGAACAACTCACCTAGCCTCTGGTAATTTAAAGATAGCTATGGATAATAATCATTAACATAGATAAATACTCATTTATTATTTTTCATAGAGAAATCATCGAACTAAATGGTGCATGGTCCATAGCTATGTTAAATTTCGAGAACGTCACAAAATCTATAATAAACTGCAAATGCTCGATCAAGTAGCCACTTAAGTTCCACCGTCACGACACTGCACAGTTGCGTATAAGGGGTGTCGGTTTGAAAAGTCTCGAGAATTCCCCCTGTGAGTTTTCCATAAATGGAGGATCCCCAATAGCTGGATGGTTTGTTTCATGGAAAATCCTATTCTGGTTGGTGGTTTGGAACATTTTTATTTTTCTATATATTGGGAATAATCATCCCATCTGACTAATATTTTCAGAGGGGTTGAAACCACCCACCAGTATTAAAATTTATGATTTAGGGGCACCCCATTGTAGGAAACCGTTGTATGATCTTTAATTCTGGAACACGCTGGGGATTGAGCCACCAAAATCAGGGCTTTAGACCCGGAAACTTACCAACTTAAAGAATCATTGTGATGATTTTTGGAGGGAACATGTTTGCACACGTTTGGCAAATCTCAAGACTTGGCAGTTACGGGCTTACGCCATTAGAAATCGCAGAGTCAGCATGGACCAATTACAACATGATTTACATTCTCAAACATTTTGGATGGTAATCTCGAATGACGACTGATTTCCACAAACTGAAATCACCGGCAATTTGAGCGACAAGAAAATTGGGTTACCCCCTTGTAACCAAACATGGGCAATGGACAATTCCCCATTTGCAGATGTTTTTCCTACGAAAAACTCCATTTGTAGGGGATGTTGCAATGCCATGTTTGACACCGGAGGGTCATGAAACGACCAGTAAACAGCCCAGGTTGGAGCATCCCTTTTTGCGCATGAAGACAGTGAAAGAGGCGCGGTAAACCTCCAATTTTGGATCATTTACACGGACTTTACGGTAGTACTGGGGATGAGTCATTGTTGGGTTTACCACATTATGGGATTTCAACCAAGAAGAATGGTGATGATGATGATGATGATGATGATGATGATGATGTTGGAGAGATTCAATTAAACATGGAGATCTGAGATCGGGACTTGAATCACAAATAGTGGCAACGTATACTATATAAACGCATCCGATTTCTGACCAGCAGCCAAGAATCTGGAATATTTTTTTCCTCGACCTCCTGGCTGAAGAAACAGTAATTCTGATATGGGTTAACCACCTTGGTGTAAGTTGGTTTACAACCCTTTTAGTTCTTGGGTTTCTGGGAGGTATATCGACATTGACTAGCATGAACTAGTATGTAATGGGATGAAACAAAACCACCACACGTGGATTGCTGGAAAATACCTCCTTTTGTTCGATGATGTTCCCATTAAAACGTTCCATTTTGCTTTAGGATTTCCCGGCCATGTTTGAAAAAATCGGAGGGTTCGTCAATCGATGTTGTTCTTGCTGAATCGGTCGGAAGTTAGACTTCACTACGTAGCTCAGTTTTTATAGGCATGATGAATCCTCCACCCCACATGATTTGTACAGTATTCATCACTGATTAGAAAGTGGAGGTATGACTTTGTTATGAATGGGACAACTGAGCAAGCGGACATAGTGACCAGGGCTCTTAACTACCTGCAATCAACATGAGTAGGCTGAACCACCAATCCAGCTATTGAAATCCCAATGAAATCCAACCAAATCCCATGAAACCACCACTAAGCACCTCCTCGGAATCCCAACAAAGGAGCGCATTCTGGAGCCTGGAATACTGCGCAGTCTCCGGAAGTTTGCGGGGGGTGCCCAGTTTGGTTTGCTGCCAGATAGCCCACAAAGCTGGGTGGAAAAGAATCATTAAAAACATGGATTTATTTATAGGAATTTTACCTGATTTAACTGAATTTAGTGGAACATGTTGTCAAAAAGCGGAACTAGTATCTATGCTTCATGCAGGGATTTTAGCTACTTGGAAACTTGAAATTTCCATAAACAACATGTTTTCATACTTGTTTCGTTCGTTTTGCACACTTGGATGATGCTGATTCAATTTGGTTCACCCCAGTAGGTGCAGGCTGCCGGCCGGCTTTTGGACACCATCGTGGTCTGCTTACATTGGAACATGTCCTTTAGTCTGGCGACATCTTCGCGGAACAGAAGAGATTGGTCGGTTTCCCCTTATAGCCACATATCAGTCAGAGACACGCACGATGAATTTTCTGGTTGGTCTTGGTGGCCTTGGGAAAACTATAGTGAAATGCTCATGTTGGAATGTCATTGGGTAAAAAGGATGAGGGTAATGGTATGGTTCATTGTTGCACAAGATCTATAGATCCTTCGAGTCAGTCACAGAGGTCTCTCGGTCCCCTGGTAACGTTCCCATGTTTGAGATTCTAAAGGATCAGAAAATCCATATTTTTGGATGTCCAAACATCATGACTCTATATCAAGAATGATCAAGATATATTATTCCGGAATAATAGTATTATGTAATATCTGGTTGGTGGTTTGGAACATGAATTTTATTTTTCCATATATTGTGAATGTCATCATCCCAACTGACTTTCATAACTTTCGTATTTTTCAGAGGAGTAGGCCAACCACCAACCAGTAAGGATGTTGTTCTCTTAGCAAAGCCTCATTGACATTTTGATGATCAGGATTTTCCCGAAAAGCCCAGTTTATCCCAGTTTTTGAGTAGTTTTTTTTCATCACCCGGTCACTTTTCCAGTGAAAATAGAAATTTCCCCAGCGGCCCCCATCCACCTGTAGATTTCCACCATCAACTTGTAGTTAGCGTAGCTGAAAAGCAACTTGGCTGTCATGAATCAACCACAAATCACCGTTTGTGTAGGTGAAAGGCCTTATGTTTACTGTTGACATGTCCTATCTTGGGGCAACTTACCGGCAACTTAAGGGCCTCGCATTGCAGAGGCTGACATGAATCAGTTACTATAACTATATGTTACTATCGATCGACGATCTCACCATGTACACTTCCACACAGCCAACTATACTAAATATGTCATATGTTTGTTGATAATCTACCCATCATGTCGTCGTATTCCCATAATATTCCTATCATATTCCTATCACATTTCCATGATAGTTCCATAATACTCCCATGATATTCCCATTTCTTGGCGAGGGGGGGGTCGTCTCAACCCTCCAGGTATTTTTATAGTTGGATTTGCTTATCCGACTGGGTGAACTAACCCATTTACTATCTATCTCTAACTGGGGTGAACCAAACTTGATGGTCAATCATCACTATACATATTTTAGTTAATGGTGATTATAAACCACCAACTTATAATTTGTTTTTCCTTCTGGGCATTTTTGGGGTGGGGTGGGTATTACGGTCATCCTACTACGCTCTTGACATTACGCTTTTGTTTCGCGGTAACCGGGGGTTAGGGTGGGGTTGGCTAACAACCTTTATCCTTCCATTGTGGAACTAGGCACATGGATCCTCTTAATTTTGACGTTTTTGATTCTTTTGCGTTGAGTCAATGTGAAATTTTCACCTGCTTTGTCTGGGCTACCTTCAGCACACAAGAGCTTTGGGACCTATATCATGTCCTTTGTTTGCATATATGCATGGAGATATTCTCGCTTCCCATGTCTTAGAGCTTTTGAAGCAGCGATATCCTTGGCGAGAACTTTACAATGCATTGCCAGTTGGGAAACAGATGTGACAGATGTGGTATACTTTCGTGAAAAAAGCCGTGCCATGGCCAGTCGCAGTCTTGAGGGCAGGAGATTTTGTGAACAAACACTTAGCTGGAAGCAAGCTGCCCTGTTCCTATTGTGATCTATTCCGGCACTCCCTCCAGTTTTGTTTCCGCAGAATCTTCAAGCTTTTCTGGCTGAAAAGTAGACAACGGTGCCGGAAACACATAATTGTTCTTTTCTGCTCGCTTCATGATTGCAATACAAAAACCTGACAATACCATGTAAAACGTGGAAGAATGATATGATGCCTTCAATGCCAAAATTGGGAATTGACAAAAGAAATTCATTCCTGATACCCAAAACATGATGGTCGCTGAAATTCTACATGTGAACTGCATGCATTTGGTTCGTAATGATGCAAGGCAAAATTCCACACGGCCGTCTGCGGCACGGGCTCTGTAGTTACTAATCACTTGGACCATATGGAATGTAGATGGAAAATTATGGAACGCAATTCCAAACATTATGAATCCATACCCTAGCTATAGCCACGAACCACTTAATTACGAACCATATGCCATAGTTACTATAGTTTCTAAGTGGGATGGTCCTCCGGGATAGTTAATGGAGTTTATAAACCAAGTTATTATATCTTGTTGTGTATATATATATATATACATAAATGGACTCATTCCATAAATAGGATGACTTCCTGACATCGACAACTGGTATTTTGGGACGTAACTGTACCAATTCTATAGACAAAAGTTACACTAAATCCTATATTACACCAAATTATATGTATCATAAACCATATGTTGGAATTAAATACCACTATAAGTATCATAAACCATAGGAATTAGTGCAACCATTTTCTAAACTGATTGGTGGTTTGGAACATTTTTATTTTCCATAGTATATGGGATAATCTTTCCCATTGACTTTCATATTTATATTTTTCAAGATGGTTATTGCACCACCAACCAGTAGAACCATTCCCACTTACCCTCTGGTAAACGTTAACAAAAACCGATGGAAAGATCCACCATGCTATTAATGGGTAAATCCACTATTTCTATGGGGTATTTTCAATAGCAAACTGTTAGAAAGGATAAACTACAAGGAAAGGATAATATGTTACACTATAAATGGTTTATCCATTCCCCCTTTATAGTGTAACATATTATCCTATTGGAATTCATTGGAATTCATTCCCCCTTTTATAGTGTAGTAAATTATATTTCAATGGAATAAATAGATTTCCCACTATAAATAGATTTCCCACTATATTTCCCACACTACATTATATTAATTCATTGATTTACTACATTCCAAGGGGAAATCCTATTGGAATTCATTCCCCCTTTTCTAAACCCAGGCGCGTGCGTCGGCCTTTCGCCGCGCCCTACTCAGCATCGTGGCGCTGTCCTTGTCCAACGAGGCCGTGGCCGAGCTGCACATTTTTTTCCTACGACCAATGGCATGTTTTTCGTGAAAGAACCTGTGAAACAACGGATAAACATGGCATTTTTCTTGGGAAAAAAACCATGAAAACCTGATAAAACTTGTATGAACTAGTGGATTTGAGAAGAAATGAGGGAAGAAGTATGACAGAGTGGGATTCGGCACCAAAAGATGCTAGTCAAAATGTGAACACATGAGATTTTAGCAAAAAAATATGGGATCCGAGGAAGAAAATTATTGTCCTAGGAAAAAAATGGATTTGTTCAGGAAGAACAAATTGGATTTTTGCACCAAAAAATTGCGGAAGGCGGCCATGCGTGCTTCCCTCTGGTGTTGATTTGCTAAAAAATGACAGGGAATTCGGTCAGTTTAAAAAAACCGCTATTGCCTGCAGAAAAAAACACGGATTTATCACTTTGGGGAATGTCACGTTTTCTTGTCAATTCTACGTATGCTGTTTGACGGTGATTACAAACTCATCCAGTAATTATGGGAAGCTGCCGTGAACTTGTAGGTTTGGCACAACAGATCGTGAACAGGGCATTGGTGTTTTTGTTTCCGAATTATTTTCAATATCATTGTTAACTATTGATAATATTTACATACATGATAGTGCTAACTTGCCAAATATCATCACTATCGATGGAGTTGAATCCCATGTTTTGTTAGTTTCATAGGTTTCATAATCATATACCATTTTATGTGATTAACCCATTTTTTTCACCACCATTCTGAAGTGCTTCATGGTTCCATGTCTGAAAAACTGCCAGGAATGTAGCTGTTGGTATCCACATATTTTTTCTGCACCGCAGGATCGGAACATGTTGCACGAACAGTTCTTGGCCATGGACCGGCAAAAACGGGGTGCTCTCCCAGGGATCTCCTAAATGGATCGACGGGGGCCACAAAGAAGTGGTTGGGGTTGATGGCTATGTGGTAATAATCTAAGGGATATATATATATATATCTTTTCCAACTATGGTGAGATGGGGATGGGGCAAAAGCTAGAGAAATTACATGAAATTACCAGATTTTGGGGAATCCTGCAGATGTTCCACGTTCCATCACAGATAATCAGAATATCTGGGTAAATTATAACGACCTCACTGTATTCCCGAACCCTGGAATCATGGTGAATGTATGGGAAATCATCCCCAAATGGCCGCAAGATTCGGGTTAGTGACCTATTATAATTTAATTTACCCAGAGCTGTGGTTATGTGTGTTTTTTTTGGGGGGGGGCGGATGATGGGGTGGG
>Ga0126342_10006007_pt1 | contig 21395 bp, 23 predicted proteins | sample Cyp1metagenome_FD_92528 | JGI IMG/M metagenome (GOLD analysis project Ga0126342, IMG submission 92528) | Coral microbial communities from Lord Howe Island, Old Settlement Bay, Australia - Cyphastrea 1 metagenome | ecosystem: Host-associated > Invertebrates > Cnidaria > Coral ... | reverse complement strand
TTGCAGAGTCAGTGTAGGATCCAATGCGCGATGGTCTGCAGCCACAAGCCTCAAGAAACCACGTTGAAAGGAGTTCTGTGCCAGAACACTCAAGTCCCTTACTTTGGAGGACTGCGGAATCGAGAATTTCTCACTGCAACCGCTTGGCAAAGCTACAGTGATTTGAAGCATGTGTCAAGAAACCAGTGTAACGTACGGACCAGTTTCTACAATTGATTGATCTTGAGCCAAACTGCGGAACAAACTCCCGAAACCAGCTCGGAATTCCAAACCCCTTGCTGGAATGATGAGGAGGTGACTGTCCAAGGGCCGCGACAAGCAAAGCTCTATGAGTTGTCTGAAGCATTCTGAAGCCCTATGCTTTCGTTCTTGGCCCTGCCTGCATCACAAGCGGTGTGTGTAAAACCACCCCTTACTGGATGTGCATCTTGGAAATCACATTCTTGCAATAACGATTATGAAGATGAGTAGTAGTAGCAGTAGCAGTAGCTGACAAAAAAACATGTTCCGAGCAGATTCCACTGTCCTTCTGGATTGACTGTTTAAATTCATTCATATTTTTTTTCAATGGTTGGTGGTTTCAACCCCTCTGAAAAATATGAGTTCGTCAGTTGGATTATATGATTCCCAAAAAAAAGGAGAAACATGTTCCAAGCCACCAAGCAGTTCATGGTAGATCGATGTAAATCCACTGCAAGGGCATCTACTTGTCTTTATCAACTTGTTATCACTGGCAGGGGCGGCACTTGGTGACTCTGTGTACTACCAAGTATGACTCAAGAAACTTGATAGACAATGGAAATCACCGCTCTTTGGTGAATCTTACGGGTATGTAGTTCCTGAATCAATGGTACCTCTGAAGGTATCTCGAATCACTTTCGGGGGCTAGCGGCTAGTCTTTCGACGCAAACCTTACATTAGAACACGTTAGATACCGCTGTTAAGAAAAAATATCACAAAATCGTTGATGGGGTAGAGTACGGTACAGCCCAGGTATCGCAACCCAAATTAATTCGGTAATGACCAAAAATTCACCCACATGGGTTGTGCGAAGCTGTTTCAAGGCAAACTCAAAACAATACCAGCAAAATCATGCCACTCAAAAACAAACACGGTCATGAGGCATGTCTGGAATATCAATGTTCATAGCCAATTCCGACATATCCAGATCTTCGGTGGAAGAACATCCTTAACCTAGCATCCAAGCTACCATAAGGCTCTCCGCCACTCAGCAGAATTCTCACATGCACTGATCAGCGCACCGTATGTCACAATGGTGGGCTGCAGGTTCCTCAGGCTTCACAACATGTGAGCGGCTCATGTCATATATATATATATGTCATCATGGAAGATTATATACATATAATATAATATATATATACCTGGAGCACCTCCAGGAAACCTATTCTTATCCATGTTGTTAATTGTTATCTTTTGGGTGGTTCTGCTTGAAATCACGGCCCTGTATGTATAATCACGTCCCAGCATGACCTTGAACGCTAATTCACGTCCCCAGCTGGTATGTCACATTTTGAAGATATATCAATATATAAGGATTTTAGTTGATAGAATGTTACATGTTGCTACAGTGATTTGATGGTTGCTGAACACATAAACAGTCTTCAATCACAACCAATATCACCATCATAATTTGTAATATTTTTTTCACATTCTCACACTGGCCCATACCTTACCCATACCTTGTGTCCAACTCACCCTCGCTCCACTCCTTTGGTTTTTTTCTTCATCACAGCCGGGCCCAAAGAATTTGAATGTGACACACATACCGTTGGAGTGTCCTCCTGATGATTTGTCTCGGTGAGACATGTCTTGATAGGAAAGCAGTCCGTCCCACCATGTCCTCGTCGATCGAACAACTCGTGGTGGCAGGGTTGAATACAAATTGACAAGATCGTTCCTGCCACCGCATCTCGTGCCCTATTTCGTGCACAGCGTGCAGCTTAGGGTATAGTGGATACATTGCCAGACCCGTCTGAAATGATTGGTGAGCAAGAAAGGAATAGGCCTGCATCCAGTTATAGAGGCAGTCACATAACTCTTTGCTGGTAGAGCTGGGAATGAATACGTCGTTGGAGTAAATGCCACGAATGAAGCTGTTTAGCTGCTCCGTTCCAAAAGCCTCAAAAGGCAGAAAACTATAAATGTGAAGGGCCTACAAAAATAAAACATTCACCATTAACATCCATAATCCATATTTGTTTCCTATTTGGGGCCCCTGGAGGATAATTTAAGCTTTCAGATTTATTGTATATAGGCAAAAACAAGTTTTCTTTTTGATGCAGAAAGGAAACAAAGATTCTCAGGTTCTGGTCATCTTTGATCAAGTCTTCTCTCTCCCGGCAGTAATCTTCCAGGAAAAGCATCCAATTGGATGTGACAGCGGCCTTGTTCCAACTTCCATTTCTCTCCACATTGCCTCGACCTCCAAACGTAAAGATGTCGACTTTTTTCAGCACAGGGTCAATTTTGTTTGCTTTGCAAAATTGTCTGTAGGATCTTGCAATCTCAGCTATTCTCAAGTCCACGTTGCTTTCTGGTATGAGCTCTTGGAGCATCATTACACCCGATGCTACCCAGCTTTTTCCCACACCAAGATGTACATTATGCCATATATCCATGCAATGGAACTTTGTTTTGCCATTGATTGATCCATCATGCAGTAGGTAGCGTGTGAGGGCACACTCCTGGACCCATGGCATTGGCATTTCTTCAGTACGTACTCGATCCATCTCTTTCTCTGCTGCTTTCCTTGCATGGAACGGATAGGCTGGCACAGGGGATACATTTGAAGGTCACAAAACCCAAAGGTTTTAATCTTTTTGATTTTCATATATAGGTTCAAGAAACACATATATGTAATGATTTGCACAAAACATCTATATTGCTTTCCCCCCTCTACAAAATCGTTTATTCATATACACACCAACAGACAGAGTTCCAGACATTTTGAGGAGTAAAACAAAAGGATCGAGACTAAAGTATTTATCATTCAAATGAGCGTCAAGTTTTCCCAGTCAGTACCCTGGCCACATGTGCACAGGTGGCACACCCCAGGCCCTGCCACACCAAAGTCACCCTTGTCACCAGCACCTTTCGGCGCCCTCCGATATGAGCGTTCAAGGTGGGCAGATTCAACCTATGCCGGCGCAGGCATAAATATCCAAGTGCAACATTATATATGTCTGAAGATTCTATATGAAGATCAGGTGATAAGTTTGAAACCATTGAATGTGTTCAAAGCCATTTTCAAAAAAAACAGTTCCAAATCAAAGTAAAGAACCAAGGAACCAAGTAGCTCCAGTCCCCCTTGTTTCCCAGAACAATAGGGTAGATGACTTCACCATCATCCATGTGTACTCCGTTTTGTTGTGCGTCTCGAAGGTCTTTGGCTACAATCTCAAACGTCGCATTCCACACCCGTCGGTCTTCGGAATACATATCCTGGAAGGTATATCTTGATTTTTATGAGTAATGAAGGAGCTTTGACACATCGATCATGCATATAACATATAAAAATTTCTTGCATGGGACCCCACATAGACACTTGAAAATGAGTTAATTCGGGAATTTTCAACACCAAGTCCTTGGGACACACACAGATCAGCATTCGTGTCTGAAACCCCGTTCTCAAAAAATTGAGAGGGATCCCTTCTCCCAAAGCCCTCCACCTCGCTTCAAGTTCTTTGGACCTTTTGGACGACCCAAATCCGATGGCCCCCTGAAAGCTGAAGATGAAAATACCACCCTTCTTAAACGAAGTGCCTTCGTCTCCATGCAGAAAGCATGGCAGACACTTTGCCAAATCCTTTCCAGTGGCTGCGATGTGATCCCACAGTTGATGTTGGGGGTAGGCATCCTTGTATTTTTTCCAGAAGTCCAAAATGATGGGCTTGGCTTCTTTCAGGTTATGACCTCCAAGCACATGGCCCAAGTCGTTCATTTTGTATAAACTCCGGAAAAAGTCAGTAGGACGGATCCAGTCAAAATCCTCCAGTGGTGAATGTTCTTCCGTAGTTATTTTCACCGGGTAGTACATGTTATTGTCGGCGAACACTTGCTGCACTCCATCTTCCTTACCAAGCAGAAACAATAAATTAAGATTATAAGACATGAAATAAATCATTGTACCCAAATTTGGAAAAGAGTTGGGAACACAAATCAACATCATAGGTCAAAACATGAAAGCCTTCAGGTGAAACAAATCGAATTATATATCATCCCAGGGTCTGACTTCTTTGGGTTGATTGTGGCCAGGGCACTTAGAATCGGGCAGTCCTGGGGCATGCCTCGCTCCTGCGCATCCCTCTTGTCAGCAGCCGCAAAAGCGATGATGTCACGACAATCACCCTGGGGATGGCTGAGATTTGAACAGATCATATACTTTTATATATATAATTGAAACATATCATGGATGACATATGGGATATAGCATATATATATATATATGGGGTATACCCAAGTTTTTTTCGATCATATACAATATGAAGGTTTTCATTTTATTGTTTCTGGGTCTTCAAACATGTTCTCATGCAATCTTCATGCGCCATGCATGTCAGTCATGACACAAGCATACATGGATCAGCCCTGATTTTGATCGATCATCTGTTTTGAAATTTTGTTTCCATGCATGCATGTAGGCTGAAACAGGAACAATTTGGTTCACCATCTATGGCAGCACACTAGTTGAGCCGAGTTGCTCCCTTGCCATATTTCCATGCCAAGCGTCTTGCTTTATGCGTGGGACCTGGCACTCTCAGCTTGGTTTGGTTCCCACATCAATTGTGAATTGGAGGGCATGACAGGATCTATATTATTTGGGGGGAATGATGATTGAGAAACACCGAACAAGTAAATCGTTGAATGGCCTGTTGTTGACTGAATGACACCATTCGATCCCATCTCATCCAGGCAGTTTTGTTTTTTTTTCCACACTTCACTGGATCACATCTCGGACATGATGAGACAATATGGGACATGCCACAAAGTATTGAAACTCAAGCTCATTTGGCCCCAGAGCTTTTAACGACCATCTTCAACATCTAGACATGTGGTTCTCCACATGACAGGGTTTTCCCATCCAAAAAAAGCCAACGCACATGGAGGCTTCGCACCAACAACTTCACATGCACCAACAACTTGGTTTCAAGGGCATGTTTACAAGTGTTGGGAGTCACCAGCCCTAAAAAACTATATAGTGCCAATTGATAATCCCATGTGCTCTATGGCCTAGGCCCCTTTGCGACGACGCTTGGAAGCGGCAGGAGCATCGCTTTCCGAGGGAGTTGCACCCTGGGCCTTCGACCCACGTGCATGCCTGTCCTTTTTGGAAGGCAGTCCCTTATTCTTTTTGGATTTGTTCTTGGGATTGGCCTTTGATCCCTTCCCAGGCTTGTTCTTTTTTGGCTTCGGCGCAGTTTCAGATTCCAACTTCAAGTCCTTGTTCAAAGTCCTGCATGTGCAGTCCAACATACCCCATGCATGCTAATCTATATATTTGTCAACTGAACCTTTTGGGATCGAAGATATATGAATTGAAAGATATGGTCTACATATTCTGGGTGAAGACTGTCCTGTAGCGTGACTCCAATGGAATCAGGGCTGAGCACCTGAGAAGACGAACCAATGGATCCCAAATAAATATAGTTGCATGCATGCCCACCAGTCAGAAAACACAAACACAAATCACAAATTATATAGCTATATGTTTTGCAAGAATTATATTGTTGAATCCCAGAAGCTGTGAACGCACATCATTCTTCACCGTGACAACCTCTTGCAGTAGCCTTGGATGAGATATGTGCAGGGCAAGTTGCCAAACCAGAACAAATAAATATATAATCCCATCTGAAAAAGGTTATTTGCAGTGGTGCTATATATCAAAGAACTCAGTTTATTTTTTCCCCATCAGTATAGCAGGTCATCACTTGCAGCGTGGCGGTATCCGGAACGATCGGAAGATGATGTAGACCAAATAGGGCCCAAACTTGTCAGCATCGATGGTTTCACCACCATCCCGAATGTTTCGGCAACCTTTTTGTCCTGAACGAAGAGGGTTTTGTAACGTTGTGAAATTTATATACATTATAACTCCCCGGTCACTCCCCCGATCATATATATACAACAATATCGTGGAATGTTGCCTGCATTATTGTTGCATGACGCTGATCCTTCCCCAAAGTGAATGCAATCAAGAATCCTTTGTGTCTTTGTATGATTGCTGCTTCGACAAAGCCAGGGGAAACAGGTTCACTCGCAGCATAGATGACTATCATCTTCTGCCACAGATCTCGTTCATGCTTGTACCCAAATTTGGTATTGTGAAGTCGGAAGTAAGCACAGTGTGTGAAGCCCACTTTGTAGATGCAAGGGTATTGACTTTCAAGAACCTTGTCAACAACTGCGTAGCAATGTTTCAAGACCTGACCCGGCAAAGTGCAAGATTTCTTTGGGAGGTCATACCCCAGCATAGGATCACCCTCAATCATGGAAAAGCACTCCCTGGTCCGTGTCAGTGCCAACACATCGTCTCGCAGGACGTTCTGCCAGTGATTCAAATCCTTTGGCCTGGAAGGCACACCTGACCATGCAGGAATGGGTTGGCATGGGAGCTATCAACTATAGTGTGGCCTGTTTGGGGTGAATCATCCATTGTCCATGACATAATCATTTCTTTGGGTGTTAGCCATCTTACTGAATCGATCCAGCAAAGATTTTATCACATGAATCCTTGTTTCCATCATGCATGTTGCATATATAGAAATTGGCCTTGTGCTTGATGAGAACTCTTTGTAGGCAACGGCGGGACCGCCTGACCAATTGAGGTAAATGAAATGACAGTATATAGACGGTGATATGAGGACGCATGCATACACCCATTAGTGCACATCATTTTGTATTTTGTTGAATTCAAGAAACAGTTCAGGCCTCTCTGTTGTATCTGAGTAGTTCAAGTATCCAATCTTCTGCATCATCACAAGGCTCATCGCCATCCATGACGAAGAAACAAAGCCCCAAGGCCAGAAAATTGGCCAGGACAAACCCCGACACACATCCCCCAGTGTGGCTGGGTTTGAATCCAAAGCAGCATGAATTGAAATTCCATGAAAGTCATTTCCTTGTATTGACCACATGCGACCACATGACACTGGACCTCCATGGGGTTAAAGTTATGTGTTTTTTTATTTCCTATATATGATCTAATGTTTCCAAGCAGCTGATTCAGCCTGTCACTGGGGAGTTTTCCTTCACGGTGATCAAGCTTGAGCTCGGTCAAATGGTTTCCCAAAGACTCGTAGCTGCTCAACATCTTGGCATTCAGCTGGTCTAAGCTCTCCATCAACCTTGGGTGAGATGAAAGAACGAAGGGATACAAATGGAGATTTCTTTTTTTGGGCTATGTTTGTTGTATAGCGCCTTTATAGTTTAGACTTTAAATCCATGGTATATTATTGCATGCACTTTTTTCAAACAAAAAAGTATGAGACTGCAACCCAAGTACTTCTTGCATGCATCTTCTTTACAAGCACCAAGTTTGGCCACCATTTTTTCCACACTTTGCTGTTTCTTTTCCAAAGATTGCATGTAGGTCTCTAGGTCCGCAACAGGCTGGCCAGGGAACATGAGAGATACACCCAATCCAAAATTGCGTGATGAAATCCTGAACGATATCTATATACATGAACATTTATTTATAATATATAACGATATGGCGTGAAAGAATACTTGCAAACCTGCATTGTCAACCATTGTATGGTTTCCCCTGTCCTGAGAGCCCACCACTTCCGGAGTTTCATCAGGCTCTGGAATCTTCACCAGCTTCTGCGGCAAACTTTCGGGTGGTGTCTTCGAGGTCTTGTCCTGAGCATCGTCATGGGGAACCGGCTGGACTTACAATGGGAAACAATTAGTCAATGGGATTTATTTGTGTTTCTTTTAAATCTCAAAGACTGTCATGTGTGAGAAAATAATGATGTTCAAACAGGAAACATGATCGATCCACATTGGGGGCCTGTTGTATATTACATTTATAGGCTTTCTTTTTTTTACAGGGCCAAGATTCAGGCAAATCATGTTCGTCCACTTCAATGGTCTTTTCTCCTTTTTTTGGCTGATCTGATCATCACAGATGATGTAGTACTGGTTGACTTTCTCATTGTACTTCCAAGGTCTGCCAGCAGGGTGCTTTGGGATTCTTCCGGGTAACCCAAAGATTAAAATCAAACAGCACATGTAGAGTTATAAAAACATATATAACCAAATTGCATATTATCTTGTATAAAAAATGTATATGATCAAATTAACATATATAAATATGTTTGCCCATGGTTCATGATTGCCCATGTCTTCCCTTGCTGCCTCAAGAGGCTTTCAGGGAACTTTTTGCAGTATGATATCATAGATCGGATGGAAGTGCTGCTCCACTTCTTAGACTGTCGCATCTCATCCTCGGTCATCCATCGGCCTAAGATTTCCGTCTCACGGCTTTCCATCCTCTCTTTGATCAAACGGCACTTTGCCGAAAAATCGGCCTGGTGGAATCAAACAATGGGAACTGGTAAAGTGGTGGTCCTGATGGTTAAACAATGCCTGTTATATAGATAAATCCTCAACATATAATCTTGTGTATTATATATTCTATATAACTATATATGTGTGGTTTGGGTTATATATATATATATATATTCTTCATTATTTTTCTATATACCCCCCACCTTCACGCGTTTGTAGGCTGTACGGGCCAAGCCGTGTTTCGACAAACATTCGAGCAAGGCCATTTCCAATTGCTCCCTCTCCTCTCCTCCCTTCTTGTATTGTTCCGTCACAGCGGGATCCACAAGGTATTTTCCCGACGGTTTACGTTCGAGAAGTCGCCGGGTCCTCATCCGTAAGGCGTCGGCTGAGAGAGCAACCTTAGTTTTGCTGAAGGCAACGCTGTCAAGGGTTGCATGCTGAAAGGATAGAGTGCATGCATGGGATCTTATTGATTTGATATCAATATATGACTTAATCCACCAATGTATGTTGAATGGCAAAACGTTGATCAGCAAATGATAGCTTAAGAAACTTTGTGGCCAGAAGGGGTGACAATGAACTCATCATCGGATGATTCAGCATCAGACTCATCTTCCCCATCATGATCCGGCTGTGGAGAACCTGGGGCTGAGCTTCCCGGTGCTGTTTTTTCCCCATGAGCCTTGGCAGCTGGCTGAGGCGTGGGTTTGGACTGCTCATCGAACTTTTTCTCCAGGTTCTGGATTTGGGTCATGGCTTGGGAAAGAAGGTCCTCCACTTTGGAAGAAACTGTATCAGTAGGTGGTTGAGGGGGCACACTCTCCTGGGTCTTGTCTTTGGCCTGTGACTCCACCATTTGCTTCTCCAAATGAGCGAGTCTATCCATCAAGAGCCTATTCGTGTTCTTCTCCTCTTCAATTCGTTGTTCCATTGCCTTCCAGTGGGGCATGAACCATTTATGTATATATATAAGATCCCTGATACCGCCATGAAGATTCCCAAGTCATATACAGTACATCAAATTATGTTTTCTCCCATGCATGTAAAAAGATGGTCCAAGTTGATTGCCTGGCGCAACCTTGCGACCTCCGTCTCAGAGGGTGAAGGTGAAGGTGGAACTGGAGTCGTAGCTGAAGGTGGAAGCACAGAAGGTGTCCACTTTGCACATGAGAAAATATCCTTAGATTAAAACACGATGTCCCACAGAGATGTTTCATTGGTGTTCCATGTCCCACAACATATATACATGTGCATGTATATAATATAATTTCATGAAAATGTGATAGTCCCAGCCAGGCAACTCCTGGGATAGTTTGCTGGGATGATGTGTCAACTCCTTCGGCATGTGCTGGGCATGTTGCCTTAGGTTTATTGGTCCAAAAGCGTGTATATAGGAAATATAAAGCAACATGACCACTGGTATTTGCAGTTGATGCTGCACCAGCCACCTGCCCAACTTGCTCGGCAACCTTCTTTGCAGGTGACTTTGGTTCCATCTTGACAGCCGTGAAACAGCCAGGAGCCTCAGATGAGGTCGGTGAGCAGTCTGGAGCCTTTGGTATATGGAATAAGATTATATACATGATATGGAATTGGACAGGTTCAAATTAACCGATGTATATATATATATATGAATAGAGATTTTATTTATGCGTGGTAACTCTGAATAGCCACTGTCACAATTGCAATAATTAATTCTCCTCGATCTCAATGAACCAAAGTAATCCATCTATGCCATACTATATCTCGCCATCCCTGATCCATGAATGCAAGCTAGTAACGGCTTGGTCAGCCATTCTTTGCGCCACACATCTTGAGACCTGCTTGGGGTGAAGTCCATGAGTGGCTTTAAATTATATATACCATGCATGTATACTTGAGGTTCAACTATATATATATACACCCACATGGTATACCATGGTATCACATGGTCCTTACTTGGCTTTTCTTGCTGGGGATCTATAATTGATGTTAAACTTCTTGATCAAAATACCCGTGGTTGGCCACTGGAATCCCCACCATGCCATCCCGACCTGCTCAAGTTGTGAGGGTTGGATGTGTAGGCCACACCGCTTCGCTGCCTCCATGATCCCTGTTTCAAGGGACTCACAGCTCCACTTTCCAGTGGGCATTGAAGTCACTAGGGAGTCACGTGACATCTATACCAAGTACAGCTACTTCACTTAACTCCTGCCACAGCCAAAATGCTGAGAAAATACATTCTCAGTGAACTTGGGTTCATATATATACAAAATATGTTGATATGTGTTCATATACTGCCTGTGAAAAGTTGTCAATCTCCAATTCCAACTCTTCAATTCTATTTAGGTTCATGAATCACCAAATCACGATTGAGATCTTGACAAAGTTGGATGCCCAACCCTATTTTTGCAAGAATTTCACTTGCATTCCACGGCTCATACCATGGCTTCACAATGAATTTGGACAAATTTGGGAGGGATCCAGCGTAACACCACATCATCCTTTGGATTTCTTGACAAAAATCACTAAATCCTGATGATTTCCATGTTTTTTGAATGAGTCCAAAATAAACCTAAAAAAAGCTCGCAAAATTACGTAATTTTTTACGTAATATTTGCATAAACTGAACGCAATCTGAACGTAATTGAACGCAATCTGAACGTAATCTGAACGTAATCCGAACGGTTTATGGATATTCACGTCCATAGCATGGATATTCACGTCCCCCTCTAAAATGTGATTTTTTGGGAAATTTCTGATTTCAGCCATTTTTGTTGGATTTTTGAAACATCATAGATAGTCTATATAGATTGACATGGGTGTTGAGCTGGGATCATCAAAAACCTTGCGCAGACTGAAGCCTGTAATCAGCCAGCATTTGCTTGCTTCTCCAATTTATGGAGGATCTCAAACGGCTTTGGAAAAACACTGATCCATGAAGCTGGGGCATCCAAATGACGATTGCCCCTTAAATACCTCAGGACCTGTACCAATTTGGCTTCCTCCCAGGTTGACCATGTCATAGTTTCGAAAGCTTTTTGGGGAGACTCATGTGGGTCCACTACAGGCATCCCCTCACCAGTTCCCACAAGTTCTTGATGCAATTCACGGATCTTCTCAGCGAATCCTTGTGGGTAGGTCCTTGGTAAACCCATCAATCATGTTTGGGAACCAAAACTAGCTGTTTTTTCTTATATAAGATGAAGATGGGCATCTGAATATGCTGAATATCTTTGGTCGACAAATGCATCATTTAAATATCACCTTGGGGAATAGCATATAAGTCCCAGACTGTGAAGCTTTCAGCTCAGGGGTTCCGCAGTAGGATGACTTGCCCGAAGTTTTGCAAATGGTCTTCTTAACAGTCTTCACGGAAGATGGTGCGTTGTCTGAGTAGGACCACTTTCCCTTCCGAATCTTTGCAAACTGGCGAGAGTTAGTCCATCCTTGCTGAGGCTTCGGTGTCGGTGCACCATAGTGCCCCATGTGCCATTTGAAGTGGTACACCTGAGAAGGTCAGCTGCTGGGAGTTGAGGGTCAAGAAAATTCAACAGGAGGTGAAGGAATTTGCATCGTTAGATCCATCATGGATGGCTTGGACCTATAAACGTTAATGTTTGAGTGATGGATAAAGTGTCGTCAAATATAAGAATGCATCATGCATGAACAAATGCAACGCAGCCCATTATGTATATAATTATATATACTGAACTGATCGATTGAACAATATCTGCGCATGGGGTAAAGTTTTATTATATATAGTTTATATATCATCATTGGGCCAAGCCACATCCAGAATTGTAGTGAACCACTGGAATCTGTAATACTCCCCCATGACCGATGATCCAGGTTGCTCCAAAAGAAATGAGCCACCGCATGCAACCACTAAAGCCAGCAACAATACACACCTGGGCTGAGGCAGGTTGCATGTATATTCATACATAGTCCATTTCCATTGGGAGATGTCGAAACAAAAATAAATTGCCACACACATTCAGAGGATGATGTATATATATATATATAAGAAAAACTAGTATGCCATTTTTTGCCAGCTATCCTTGACATCATGGTGTTTGCCTCTTCTATGTAGCGGCGACTCGTATCACCCTCCGGGAGAAGTCGCGAGCGTTGACTTGTGAAGCAGTTGATTTGGACCCAGCTGCTACACACGGTTGCCCAGACAGTCGTGAAGTTGGATTCACCGCATGACAGGATCAAATGGACATACATCCTGAGCTGATCATTAAATTCTTGGCATAGAAAAAACAACAAATTTCCATCTTGCAACCCCGAGTCAAACAACTGTTTCTGAAGGATGCCATGCACTTGTATATATATCTTCAACATGGTTTGATGTATATGAATTGTGTCTCACAAAATGGCACTTAGGACCCCACGCAATTCCAGAAACAGTCAGGATATCGAATGCATTTGTGTGACCACCTTCGGGATTTCCATAGTTGATGTCAATCCCAATCGATCCAGCCTCTGCTGAAACCGCTTTCCAAACCCGGCCCTCTCCGCAGAAGAATTCCAAAAACGACAGGTCCTGGAGACAAAGAGACTGTGGGGGAACCTGGGTATTATATGCACATGAACCACCATGGGAAATTCAGGTATATTAGTATATATGTGCATGATGAACCTTATACAATTTCACTTATATGACTTTACCGAGCTTCTTTTGACATGTCAGCATGTACTTGGTGGGCACCTCTTTGAAATCAGGGAGGTTTGAAGAGAATCCGACAAGGAGCACTAGCCAAACGAATGCCTTAGCTTCTCATGATGTAAAACAAGACACACTCTGGTTTCTGCAGGCATGGGTTCAGATTATATATATATATACTTACAGGTCCTTCGACAGATCAATATATCCACTGATTAATGAAAGAATTGAATCAAGAAGGATAGACTCACAAGACTTCAACATACTTCAACATTTCCAATCATGGAGTCGTAAAAGTCAGCCATGAAACCTTGGGAATGTTCATCTTAATGAGGCGCTTCACAACTTCCCCCAAGTTCTGCCGTCCGGTCACCATGGTTGGCAGTCTGTGTAAGCTGCAATGTGGATGAGATTGTGCATATCGTTCACACTCATGCGCATTTGTGTGTGCACAGTGAATCACGGCTCATGTGAAGTGGAGTCAAATTTGTGTTACATACAATGGCCATTGTCCAAAACCTATAGGGGTTCTCTTTGATCCGCTTCAGTGGCTGCATGTATATACGTGCATTCGCAAAGCACACATGCACAAAGAGGTGAAGGTATATATCACGTATCACTATAAAGATATTTCACTGCGCCATGCAGGTTTCGTTTAACAAGTTCAGATGGATCCATGATTGGTAATATGAAGCATTCTTGTGCAATTCTATATACTTCAAACCCTCTGGAATTAAAGAGGCATGATCCACGCACTTCAAGATCACGCAGACCTAATCACCTGTGTCAACTCTATAGCCTTCTATATAGTATATATAATATATGATCGAGAAACAAACCATTTCTAAAAAGCGAGCCATGCCCACCTCTTGTCAGACTGGCCAGAAATCTCGCTGAGTTTCCATTACCTTTCAAGATCTTTCTCAACTTTCGCCGAGGCATTCTGGAACCTGGCACGATGAAGGCGTTGGCTTCATTGAAGGTGAGAACCCGGGTGGACTTTGGGGCTGATGTATGGTTTATATCTTATATATATGAAATGCCATTATACAGAAATCTGATCCAAAATCATTTATCCTCCATGATTTTATCTGTATATAGATTTTTTTGCATATTTCATACAGCTGGTGTTATTTACGACGGGTGCGAACACTTGTGACGCTCAACAGAAGGCTTTCATGCTCTCAAAGATTCAAATATTTTTGCATGGACTGGACATGTAGATGTGTTTTGAAACTCATGAGTATTTCCATGTAATGTGATTTCAATGCTTTGCAGCTGCAGTCACTGTAACAACCCTTTTGTCGATCGAGATAGACAGCTTTGTGGGCGTTCCACAGAATTGAACAACCCTAGATTTGGAGGGCATGTGTCAACTGGACACATGGCAACATCGAGCATCGAATTTGCTCCAAATGTTTCAGACATCATATGCACTCAACGATCCAAATCCCATGCAAAGCACTCTTTTGTCATGAATTTGGTTGAAGCAGAACAAAAACAAAATTGTTCAAGAGGACTGAATATCATGATTATATACAACTGAGGTGAATTAGAAGGATATGGGACATGCATCGTTGTCAACATATGGGCACAACCCCCAGATTCAGTAAGCCAGGTCAAATCGAACATCAACCCAGTTAGCAGTATGTTGGGCCACACCAGATTAGATCCACATAGTCCCTAAATGAATTGAACCCAAGGTGTTTTATTCATTGAGCTGGGCAAATCTATATATAAACACATGGTGTATGAAACCATTGGCAAATCTATGATTGTGGTTTTTATATATACACGATCATATGGCCAACACTGATCGATGACCCATCCATGGCTTACATATCATCGATGCCTTTGGCAATCAAGATGTTTTGTTGGCATGGGGCTCATTGGTACCCCACTCCTTCAGCGCAGAGTCCAGCGAGGCATTCAACCGATGCTTCAGATCCTTGAGACCATCATTGCAAACGTCAGGCTTGGGCTTCTTGATCTCTTTCTCAAGCTCAGCAACCTTGGTTATCCAATTTGACCATATCAAGAGTGTTTCAGTCGGAGTTGTCATGGAACTGTGTAACAAGTCTTTAAATTATATATACAATTGTGAACTCTGCAATGTCTGTGTTATATAGAAATGGATATGTATCGTATAGGCCTGATTGAGGAATGAGAATTATATATATAATTTTCCTCCAAAGAAATTATTGATCAACATTATACATCCAGACTTCACTCTATATAAGGAAGTTGTCTTCTATGAAATCAAGATCAAAAACCATGTAAAATTGGAAACAACCTTCAACAATCCCCTCAAGTACTCATGGTACATATATGTATATTATATACTATTTTATAGTTCCTCTCAAGATTCTATATATAAACAAAGCCCTCCAGCCCACCACAAGCCCTTTATCTAGACCATTCAGTTGCAACCTGGAAACGTAGATCTTTGCAACATTATAGCTTGCATAGCAACATGGGCAAGCATTGCCAAAATAGGCCATTTGGGATTTGGCACTGCCTCCTGACTTGCCCGTCTCCTGGGCCTTCTTGTTGCTCATGTATTTGCGCAAGACTTTGATTCCAACTGCCCCCCTAGACCAATAGGGGACAAAGTCGATCCCGCTGGTGGGCTTGGGAACCTCAAAACCTGGATGTGTGCAATGTGTCTTCCGGCATTCCTCAAGAGTGGAAAGGGCAATGGCTTTGGCTTCCTCACAGACCACGTATTCCTTTTTGGGTTTCGTTCTGTCTGTTGTCTTGGGCTTCTTGGCTGCCTTGGGTGTGCCCACAGCCTCTTTGGAACGCTTCTTGCTGCTCTTCTTTGGCTCTGCCTTGGCCTTGGCCTTTGAATCTTTGCTCCCACTCGCCTTCTTCTTAGGCGTTGCTTTGCTCTTTGGTTTCTTACCTGAGGTCTTCTTTGAATCATCTTTCTTCTCTTCATTCTCCGAAGTCTTTGTGTTCCCCTTCTTCGGCAAATCTTCTGATTCAGAAGCCTGGGGTTCCAATTCCTGCACTGGGCCTTCACCAGCAGTGACATGAAAGCTTTCACCTGTCCATGAGTCCGACACACGTCTCAAACGTTTCATCTTCCTGCTCTGCACCGTACGAGTCTTGGGCTCATCAGTGGCACTTGCAGTGGCTGTGGCAGGTTCATCTTGGGGAAGCTCTGCATCTCGGGGAGGCTCACCTCGCGTAGGCTCATTTGGGGGAGGCTCATGTTGGAGAGGTTCATCTTGGGGAGGCTCATCTCGGGGAGGTTCATCTTGGGGAATCTTGCTCTTGCCAGAACCTGCAGACTTGATCTTGCGTCTCTTGGATCCTTTCTCACATTCTGCTTTTTTTTCCTTGCTTGATCGGCCCTTCTTTTTCTTCTCTGTTTTTTCCTTTCTGGCTTTCTCTTTGGCTTTCTCTTTGTTGTTCTTCTTGGCTTCTTTTTCTGCTTCTTTTTCTGCTTTTTGTTGCTTCTCTCTGTGCTTTCTTCTGCTCCTTTGTGGTTTGTTTTGCTGCATCATCTTCTTTCTTTTTTGCTTTCTTTTCTCTCTTCTTCTCAGCCTTCTCCGATTTCATTCTAAACTGTCGTCTGCGTGTGATCACCTCATGGTCGGGAATTTCAATGTCCAGCTTTCCCTTTGCCAGCACCTATAGGGAGAGGGTGCCAAAAAAAACAGTTGGCTTTTGCTGGATGAAACAAATTATAGATCATTGCATGGATTTATCCCTATATCACTTAGGACCCATGATCTCATCATATTGTTTTATAACGCATATGTGGGGGCCTCTTCTTCTCTGGTCTTGTCAATTTCATCTACTGTATTCATCGTCTCCATGGCTGTGGTGGTACTCATGAGCTGGGATGGAGAACATAGTAGCTGAGTCTCCAAATGGTCACTGGCAAGAGGCATCATGGAATCGGTCGTCACCAATATGGTCTCAGTGGTCTGGTGATCTCCAGTCTCCACCATTGAACCTTATGGCACACATGCACTTAATTCCGACTATTGTATATAACGTAAGATGTGTTAAACACCATCCCGTTACTTCATATGTGCTTGCATAAATACAATCATCAGCACAAACAACATATAAATCATCGCAAGACAGATAGATTAGGACATCCAATCCATTCCCGTTGAAGACACCAAGATACATGCCCTGCTTGCAGGTGTTGTTGGACCCTGGGATTCCTTTGCCTCGGTCAGCCTGAGGGACAGGGATGATGATCAGGTGGCACCAAGTGGATTGTGCATTCATTACTCATACTGCTTGGGGTCAATTGAATGAAGAAACTTGGTTATGGGGCCAAATTATGCGAATCCACATTGACGATATACCATATAATGGTGAACAACTTATAGAGATGTCTATATATATAAGGGATGTCATGGCATGAATCCATATATGTTTCATGAGGTCAAGAGTCATACTGCACAAGACTATTCAAGATCATGGTTTGGTGGAGCGACGCATTAGAGATGACCATGTTTCAATATATACCATTGGAGTGTTTTATTTATATTTCATTTATCCAATTTATGTCGGATATCACATGTGACACAATTCATTGTGACTAAATCGGATCGACCAACATCTTTAAAACATATATTCAATGTAATTTTCAATCCCTTCTATCTATATATACACTTCAAGAATCAATATATTAAGACATGGCAGAGATGTTGCTGCCAAAAAAACCCTTGATTTGGAGCAAGGCTTGCGTAATCAGATTGATCTCCTCATCCCTCGGCTTTCCCCCAGAAATGCCGTTGGCATATTCTTCATCCGAAGAAATATCAACAACTGCCAAGTCCTGCAATGGCAGTTAGCAAAGGGATCAAAACATGGATACTGCTATATATGGACCCATGGGGGAAATGCAAATCTATAGAAAGAAAATATTGGATCCAATAATCCAATAGAAGTTGATGTTCAATTATGGGGACATGGATTTGCAATCATTATCTAAAGAAATCCCTTGATACATCAAAAACTGATTGAAACCAATTAATGGAAAATAAAACCATGTTATTTCATATTAGTCCCCAAGTCCTCGTGGGCCTTCAAAGAACGCAAAGACAAGGGTGCGGTATTGGCAGCATTTTGGGGGTGGCCAACATTCTTGTTCCGACATGGGGTGGCCACTGCCTTCTTCGCTTCCTCAGGTGCCTTATCCTTCAGCTCCTTCTCTGAAACAGAAGTGCGACGCTCAGCCAGCACCTGCGGCCGGGCCGGTCCAGGAATTGGAACTGGAGGGAGGTCTTCTGCGAGATCATCCATGATCTGGTTGAGTTCATATAGCATCGTATCATCATTGTCATTTTCAATTTCCTGAAGCTTCTGGTTGAAACTCACTGGGGCTTTGTCTTGAGACTCTGCTACCTGAGATCCTTGGGTATCTTGGGATTCACCAGCACTGGATCCCGAAATGGCAGCATCATCAAGAGCTGCCGTGGTAGGCTGCCAATCCTGCACACGATGCAGTTGAGAGACCACTTTGGATTATTTGTTGAACGGTGAATCATGTGTGTTTTCGCTGTTGGAGGTATGCCTGTAAAGCACATGCAATAAAAAAAACACCACATAAATCCAAGTACCAAGGATACTTGATCATATCACCCATTGCTTTCCAAGCCATTAGATTTTGAAGCTTTCAGACCCTTAAAGAATCGATCTATATTTGACCGTTTCAAAATTTGAGGTTGAATTTTATATACAAGAGAAATTTGATATTCAATGTGGTCCCAAATATAAACTATATACCCACATTTTTTTGAATTGCTTGGGGCCTCAAACCATACATGTGATAATTGCGTGAGGAATGAGATTGAGTTCCAACCACACTTCACGCTGAAGCTTGCCTCACAGTCGAAGCCCAAAGCCTGCACAAGGCCTTTGATCTCCTCATCCTCTATGCGGAGCAGTTCATTGAAGGACAAATGGGTTTATAGATTTATGTATTTTGATGGATTGAACGGGATTTGATGCTTCATTCAATCGACAATTAATGATAATGATCGAGATTCATGGGATAATTTTTTTTGATGACACATCAGCCAATCAAGATTGAAGTGGTTATTTACACAAGTGCATGAATTAAACCATTCAGGGTCCTGGGGAGGGCAACTTCGGTAAGTGAACTTCTTCAATCGCCCTATGAGACGGCGAATTGCCCATGCTTCTTGATAGCAATGTTCATCACTTCGGGAAAGTTTGGCCAAGATGAAGAAATCTGAGATAGCCTTGATTAGGTGCTCTATGGATGGAAGCCGCAGTGAATTGGCTGCCATCCTGGTTGCCAAGGGTTCAAGAACCGGTGCGTTGACCTTGACATTTTCAATGGTGGCATTCACGTAGCCCGAGTCTCCACATGCGTTTTCATGGTCGTAGGCCAAACAAAGATTGCACTGCTCTCTGATTCTTTCTCTGATGGCCGGGTGGTTGTCCCATTCAACGGGAATCCCATCTAAGGAGTAGGAACCCACCACATTCCTGGTAGATCTTGTTGAACCCGGGGAGCTAGCCCGACTGGCCCCACCACCATGGCCAGATGAACGGCCCACCTCAGATCTCCCATCCATGGTCAAATCCTGATGTGCACTGAGCAAAAACCCCGCCTGCGGAGGACTGGCTATGTGATGTCGCGATGAGATCATGAGTGGTGGCTGGCAAAGCTACAGTGCCTGTTGCTCCACAACATGGTTTAATGTTCTTTTTGAACATTCTAGATCAACAAGTCTCAGGAGACTTGACAATTTGAAAACATGCAAGCATGGAAATATGGCAGATCAACGCTATATGATATATTATATAATATATAATTAATGCATACCTGGGGCACCCTCCATATATCTATATATGTATATAATGTTCCTGGCCAAGATCCGATACATTTTTTCCCATCAAATTAATAGAGAGCAGCACCCTGCCAACCAAAAACAAGCAAGGGGTACTTTGGCTGCTTCGGCATCAGCTTTGGAGCAACGGCAGCCAGTGGTTGAGACATGGAGCGAACGTTCTATAACTGTGGTATAAGAGATGTATATAGCTTCCAACATCAATACAATGTATATATAAATTCAGTTGAAAACTCGTTGGTCATAAAACTTTCTTGTTACTGCATGTGCTGTTTGATACCTGAATTAGAACCATCCATTGACACTCGTGCGCAAAGTGCGTGGCACATCCGTCAATTGAGCCAAGCTCCTGGAAAAAAACTTGGGCAATGCTGGGCAGATGAGGCTCCTCAGCGTTGGGATTGGTCTGGGTGTTTAAGAAGGATGGCATCCCACCAACTAAGAAGATATTTTTTAGGTTTCCGATCCAGTTATTGGTCCAATATCAAGAAGCATATATAGACAGGGTTCATGCATGGAGTTTGATGTTGTTTCATCCTCAATTTTACAGGCAATGTTCTTCCAGAGGGTTCATGTGAAAGTCTCCATATAAACAAAGGTAATTGAAAGTATCCATGAAATTACCAAAGATCCCGTGAAACATCCAGTTGGATAGTTGGTTATATAATCTTTATAGTTATGACATATATTATATATATATATATAGAACTTGATTTTATATGACATGTTTGAATATTAGCCATAAAAACCTCTTTAAAACATGGTTACGACTAATCACGTCCCGGACAGGAATTCTTGACCATATCTATAAAAGATAAAATTTAAGACCTTGGACAGGAATAGGTAGCTATAGGGTGACCCAGGTATATATAATATAATATATATATAATATAATATATATATGGATGAATTGGATCAATGACAATAATTCACCGACCTGAAATTTTGCGAAAAATTCGGATAGTTACAGGCGTTACACATCATTGCAATGACGTCACGGTGAGGTCGTGTTTAAATAGTTGTCCAGATATATGTACTGAATCTGATCATCTACCAACCTCTCTTCTAACATGTTCAAACTATCCCTCCGACTTTCAATTTGTAGCAAATCAGTCTCTTTCTGGTTGTTGGTTTGAACCCCTCTGAAAAATATTAATTAGTCAGTTGGGATGATTATTTCCCAATATATGGAAAATAAAAAATGTTCTAAACCACCAACCAGCTTTGGTTTCCATGTGATGTTGACATTCTTGATATAAGGTATACCCCAAATCCATTGGTTGATCTTCATATTCCGACTTAAATCGTAAAAAATATCATTATTGTTGGTACTTGGTGGCTCATCCCACTTAGTAAGTGGG
>Ga0126342_10006006_pt1 | contig 21396 bp, 24 predicted proteins | sample Cyp1metagenome_FD_92528 | JGI IMG/M metagenome (GOLD analysis project Ga0126342, IMG submission 92528) | Coral microbial communities from Lord Howe Island, Old Settlement Bay, Australia - Cyphastrea 1 metagenome | ecosystem: Host-associated > Invertebrates > Cnidaria > Coral ... | reverse complement strand
GATGTGAAGATGAGCAGATGTGAAGATGAGAGGATGTGAAGATGAGATGTGAAGATGAGAAGATGTTTTACAGACCCCCACTATTGGAAGAACCCTGCGCTCAGACGCTCTCGGGAAAAACAAGTTGCACTGTATTTTTCTACCATTAAACCAACGCAGTGAATACCTGGAACAATGTTTGGGAAATCTGTCATCTGAAATGCCTGAAATGAATATACACTCAAGATTTGGGTGTGACAAAAAGTCATGGGGGTACCCCCAGTCATCTTCCATTTATAGATTCGGGGTTTACCATGAATGAACCGTCTATTTTGGGGTACTCACATTTTAGGAAACCCCCCATTTATGTCCTAGCTTTGCAGAAATGGGTTAATTGGTGACAGACTTCCCCTCCTGGTATCTAGATTGTCGGGGACAAACTCTGAACAATTGGCCAACCATGGCCGCATATTGTATGGGTACATCCCCGGTACTTGGTTGCTTACCCACATGTGTTTGTGTTGAACTAAGGCACCCCAGAACTCCAGCGATTTGCATTCGGAAGTTCCCAACTTCAACTTGCCATTTCAATGGCTCATACTAAACCATACTAAACCATAATAATTCCAGGGTTACAGCATCCAAATATGACCATAAACACCATCAACAAATGGCTGGATCTGATCCTCCCCGGTAGTTCTGGCATTGGCGGAAACCACCAAAACTCCCACCCTCCGCCCAGGTGGGGACAGGGTCATTGAGTCACGGCAATCTGCGAACCGCTCAAAGGGAGGGTTCGAGACCCAGGACTGAGCAAAGCAGTGGGAATTCCATGGAATTCCGTAGTTTAGAAATGTCTATTATAATCTATTATACAACTTAAGAATGATGAACAGTAACGGACCGAATGTTTTCTAACCATTTTATGCAGCCTTTGCAGAGAAACTAGTTTGAATCTAAGATTGGCCATGTGAAGTGCTCATGAAATTTTGGGTCATGTTTTACATTGTTTTACTCATTTTGTTGGAGGAAGATATCAAAAGCATGCTAAAGATTGATGTGAGGTTATCTAAGATTAACCATTGGATTTGGAATTCTCAAATTCGTGCAATCAAAATCTGGCTACCGATGAGCCTCACAGTGGCAGGGTTTGTTCAGTTCTGGTAGCGTGTTAAGCATCCGCCATCAGTTTGATGGCGAAAAAAACCCTTTCGTGGCCACGCGAAAGTAGCAGCATAACATGTGGATCACTTAGAGCTTCACCACGAGGTCGCCATAAATGAAGGTAAATGAATGTACCCTCTGGTAATTTAACATAGCCATGGTATAGATGGCCCTAATCGAAATAGATGGTTTACCTGGGTTTACCTGGGTTTACCTATTAAAAATGGGTGGATCTTTCTATGGCTATGTTAGTCATAACCAGATGGTAAATGATACTCAGGGAAATCATCGCTAAAATAAGGGGAATGAGTTGACCAGAAACATATAAATCTGCCTAAAAAAACCGATAATATGAGTTTAAAAAAGTGATGTTACTGTGATATACAGTAAGTATTAGCGAATATGAATACACATGCCAACATACTATAGCACTTGATCTGATATATTGTGAGAACGGGGGTAGGGGCAAAATTATGATTATGTTATTTCTACAATTATCCCTAACAATCATTGGTATCTCTCAGCGAGATGTCCGTATCTCCCAGCGAGAGGTCCGTATCTCGTATCTCTACGGGAGAGGTCGGAACCATCAGGGAAATCCAGCCGAGGGGTCGAGGTACCCACCTGCTTGCCCAGATAGTGCCGCTATGGCTGGCAGGGTTGGTTTGAACATGTTTGAACACTATAGACATCCGAAAATGAACACTTAAGGTTTCATCCAATGTTTTGCACATAAGGTTCCAACACACTGTTGTGAAGTTGAAGATGAACCATGCTATGATGAACCTAACCTATTGCCAAACTCACCCACACCTGAACCCAAGTGGATTTTTTTCTGGCGCTCTCTACGCACGTGCAATGTCGATGTCATCACGATGCCTCGGCACCACTCCAAAAGAGGACTGATGGGAAAACTTGGGGGCTCGGGGTGGCAGCTTCATTGATCATTGGACCCTTGGGTGCATGATTGAATGTTTGAGTGACAAGAATTCAACCATCCGTGTGATAGTGGGGTTTCCGTTTTTGATAGGACACCCGCTGTTTATTGTCGATGGTTTATCATTCCCTAAGGATCCATGTATGGAATATTTACCTACATTGGGATTATTTTAAATTACTTTAGGGGTCAATGTAGGTAAATATTCCATACATGGATCCTCTTGGATTGTCATTCCAACATTGCAGATATGATTCTCCCATGCAGTGGCAAAGCTGGCTCACAGTTCTCATTCCGGAGTGGGAACCCATGGCGGTATTGGAAGGTCGTGAGGATGAGGTTATAGGCTGGGCTGACTTGAGGTACAAAACATTGTATACTATAGATTGTTAAAAAACGGCTATCGAATTGAACAGATTTGTTTCATGATGTTGATGATTGGCATGAGGTGTTTTGAAGAAGCACCTCCCTTCTTCAAGCTTCCTAGATTGCGCTGCTGCGAAACCTCCTTTGAACACCCTCTTCAAGGATATTGACAGCACAAAGGTCACCTTTAGTAATCTGGATACATACCTCGGCCTCATCCTTGCGCTCTTTGATGTGTCTCCTGAAGGATGCTAGTTTGTATTAAGTTTACATGAGTATGTGTGACATGCAGTTGCTACAACATACCATTGATTCATCAGTCCAGTGATCAGCAATAAGGGGATTACACTCACCGCTATCTCAAGCACATCATTGCCAAGATCGATGAATCTTCGGACTATGGGCTCAGCAAAAAACGGTATCAACGGGATAGACTGACTTGGGCATCCGAAGAGGCAACATCACTATATGAGTTGTTGTCATATGGTCGAAGGTATTGGCGTAAGGCCCTCAAACGTCGCACCAAGGGTAGGGTCCCTCTATTGCATTTGGTATTTTATTGATTTCTGCATATGCAACATAATCTGTCCAAACCTCATACATATTTTTCTAATAACCGTCTAATCACTCGACTTTTGTCAATGTGCAATTCAGGTTGCAGCTGCTTTGATTGCCGTGCTGCGTCCATGCGAGCGTCGTGCACGACCAACATGCAGGGGGAAACGTTCACCCCAGACCAACCAGGAAGCTGTTTCTGAACCATGCACAGAGGAACCATCTCCTGCTGCAAGTGTAAATCAACCCATCAACAATGTGGATGACGATGAAGATGATGATGTTGAGATTATCACGCCTCATGAAGGCAGGATGTGCTGGTTTCGTTTTGTATTTAGCCTATTTAAGACCACAGTCCACCGTTCCAATCTGCATTCTGGGGCATCTGACCGTTGTGGAGGCACCACTGATGTTGTAGGATCGAGCGGTCTGGGAAATGCAGGGGCAACTCGGTCATGCTTAAGGTTTGATGTTCCAGACATTGAATACCTAGCATCAACCTGTGTTCATCTCAATTCCATTTATGATATGCGGGTATTGTCCAATAGCGTACACGATATTTAGGTACATATGCAACCTCAGTAACCTAGGCAAAGGATCTCGAAGCATCAGCTTCAAGTCTAGATCTCAGTTTATGGCATCAAAGTGATAGTTTTCAATACAATTTGATAGTTCTAAATCTACATATTCGACTTGCAGAAGTCATCAGAACATGTTATATAAGGCATGGCTGCTGAAAGCGTCGATCTGCCTGATGTGTTGGATGTTTGGGAAGCACCAGATTCCCAGCCAAGAACTCAAGATGAATGGGACTACTATTTCCCACTTGGTTCACAACCCATTCCTGGATCCATCAGGCTTATGGAGTTTCCACGGGAATCATCAGCCTTTGAGACTGGTTCAGCAGATCATTGCGATCGCAAAGACCTTCAAGAAGTCCATAACATTTCTGATGACGAGCAACAGGCCGATTGATGTATACATTATCTAGGTGTTTACCCATTGGTTTGCACTTTGCTACTACTGATCTGTATACACCTATTTTGAAATTTAAATCAATACATTTGGGTTTTACAACCACCAGAATGGAAATTCCCTTTCAGTCACACGGTTCATCTACCCCCTGTCCTGCGCAAGGCACCGGACGTCGAGCCAGCTTCGATATCATGGAACGGCTATGCTGCCTGGCAGTGTTGGGCTGATCTGCTTGAAGGGGTTGTTTGGGTGCATGGTTTGCCCTTCTCTTTCTATTGCATGAAATCTAAGGTTGATGATTGGAAATCAGATTCAGAATGTGATGGTGATATCGTATGCCTAAGTGATCTCCCAGGGCATGGAGCCGTGGCCGCATCAGCAGCTGTGCTGTCTGAACCCCATGATGCAACCATTGCCAGTAGAACATGGTGTGTCAAAGTCAGCAGCCCTCAAACCAATGGATGTTTTGGCAGACTCTGGGCCAGACATGTCCCAACCTCCCAAGCTACCAAGTGGGGCCAGTCTCACAGTTGCAGTACCAGAAAAAAAAGATGATGGTGAGTACAAATACAAAGTGCCCGAAAAACCACCCTTTGCATCCGACATTGCAAAGGCTGTTTCAACTGCTCCGCCCCCTGACTTTAGCAAACAAGCAAAACCACGTGGGAGGAAACCAGCAAATGCAGTTTCCAAGGCTATCGACGATGAGGTGGGTGAGCCAGAAGGGGATGATGAATATGATGAAAATGATGAGCATGCGCATGATGAAAAACTTAGGAAACGGCAAAAGTCAGCACCGAACCGTCCAAACGTGCGCCGACCTCGTGCCAAAGCCACTCCAAAGGCAAAGGCAAAGGCAGCAGCTAAGTCAGGAGCAAAGAAGCCACAAGCAAAAGCAGCAAGCAAAGCATCCAAGACCAAAGCCAACGCTGCAGCAAAGACAAAGCCAACCAGGGGTAGAAAGGGTAGCACAGCCAGCAAAGACACTGTATCAGCCGACGATGAGCCTAAGCCAAAGAAACCACGAACATCTAGGGCAATCAGGATGAGTGCCACTGACAATGCAGAGGCCCCCGCAAAGTCAAATTCAGCTGGAACTGTCCCAAAGGACGCTGTACCAGCACCGTCTCACATCCATGCCAACAATGTTTATTCCAATGCCTATAGAAAAGCTATGGCAGAAACAAAGGAGAAGGCTGTTGCCAGGGAAATTGCCAGGAAAGCCACTGCCTTTTTCCGACAACATGCTATGTTGAGGCCAGTTTGGACTGGAAACTTTCACAAGAAAGTAAAGTAGATGTCTGGTTGGTCTTGCCGTAGGCGGTCCCCATTGGAGATTTGGAATTTGACCATACATATGCGAACTAGTTTGATATAGCTAGATCTATGTTTACAGTCTGATTGGAATATCATGTTGGGGACTAGCTTGGTGGCTTCAGGGCCAACTGCGTGGCAGCAAAGTTTGTGGTGACTGTTTGACCGCATGCAAAAGAAATGTTTGAAGTGTTTATTCATTTTCCACTCGTCGTGTGATTGCCACTGATGACATTGCTGATCTTCTTTCAACACCTTTTGCCTGAAATGTTTGAGCATTGGCGTCATACAACTAGATGGCGCCCATCCGCTTCCATACAAACATGGGGGTGTTGATGTAGGATTTTGATTTCAAATCCCAAATTCAATTTCGTTTGCACCTTGGCTCACAACCCATCCCGCCTTGAATTGCGGTATTGGGAACATTGATGTCAGGCAGCCTAGGCCAGGATCACATGCACGTGAAAAAAACAAAGCCATGGCGAGCTAGCTACAATAACTATTTTATATGGTTGAAACTTGTGTCACCAACATTGAGCATCGTGTGTCGTGCACATGTGATGCATTGCGCAGCTGACCTACATTGGCGTCATGCTATATCTGGCTCATGTTCGAGTTCCATGACGATTGGCCCACTTGGTTTCCAGCAACCTAGTTGCAGACCAGGCTAAGATCACATGGTCGAATATGTAAGATGCCATTTTGCTTAAAAAAATGATCCCAATTACTCCAATTACACACCCAAACTAGCTATATAGCCCCTTCATGCCCCTTCCGTGTCTGTATCCCGCTTTCATCGCCCAAGGTAGCCGCCACTATGCCGTCGAAGCGGAAAATGGATCTGATGTTTCCTGCCGAAAGAGTAGATGTTGATGGGTTGAGGGTCTAGAGCACACACACCCACAAGGTCTGGGAGGTTCCTTTTGCTAGATGTTTGCGCTTGAACCATCATGACAGGCCCAATTGAAATATGTGTATTTGCCTGCAAAGATTATACTATAGGGGACACTAAATATATCTATGAATGATCCATAGGGAATTATTCGAGATGTATGGAATATCGATTATATATGTGTGCTGTTAGTCATGAAGATGCTACACCGTTCTTGTCATATCATTCTGTTGACCCAGGCTAGCCCCAATGGATGATATCGATGGCGTGGATGTGGACGACCATGCGAAGATTCCAAGGACACCTTCTACAAAAGGACCTGCTAGGCCTGGTCGCCTTCCCTTTCGTCTCCTATGCATTATGCAGATTCTTGCAACTGCATTCGTACCCATGCCTGAACTCTCATGTGTGGATTGTTTTGCTGGGAAACGAGCAATTAGTCGAGCTTTCACTGGAGCTGGGGAACCGGCTGTTGCCCTGGATATCCTTCTTGAACCCAATGATGATTCTTGGACATGATTATGAAAGGAACATAAACATATATATAGAGTCAAACTGGTACACAATGGTTTCCCAACAATATATATTATACATGCTTTCAACCCTGTGCTCTCGCCTAGGACATCCTGAGCCCCTTGGGATTTATCCGACATGTCTATGCAGCTATGAACTTGAAGAGAGGTGGACTTCTATTCGCAGGAGTTGTTTGCTCCAGCTGGTCCGTCGTCAATCGAGGGACTTCAGGTCGTACTATGGAAAATCCCCTGGGCCGTACGTAGCTAGACTCAATTCTCAATTCAGTCACTAGCTGACCATATATCACAACACACGTTGTCGATCTTGATTCCGTGGATACGAAATGCTGAGGTATTACCCGAGTGTCAAAAAATCCAATTTGATGCTGGTACGGGTTGCATGCTGAGCACTTTGCAAGTTCCATATGTAAAATGTAAAACCAACATGCAGAATCCCAGTACGTGCTGTGATCTGGTTGCACTAAGTCTGTACTTATCTTCCTGATTTGCATCTACAATGGGTCCCACTGGGTTTTGGAGAACCCTGCTACGAGTCTCGTGCTATCCTTACGTGTGTGATGCGCATATAGCTGATACAATGCAATTTCACTTTCAAAAGGTATCCCCAGCCTCACAACATCAATTTGGCCTACTAAGATCTTTGAAGCACCACGCTTCAAAGCTCTTGTGGAACTTTGGCGTGCACACGCCATGAACATGTGGTTGGGTATGTATGGAGCACCAACTTGGAAGTTGATCAAACTCTTCAGCTCAGGCCCTTTCATTTATCGTCTTTTCAGGACTGAACCCTGGGTTGCATCTACTTTGTGTGTGATGGGTTTAGGGTTTAGCCCCTTTTTTTCCAGACTTGGTGGGATCTTTTGGGAAGAACCAAACTAAGAGGAAATTTACATTCAAATTTGGACAAGTTCCCATGATCAAGTGGTTTTATAGTTTTGAAGCCTTAAGTAGTTGCTACCTGAGTCTTATCCATAGTCTACCATAGCGTTGTTTTGATCCAACTTCCCTCCATTGTGGCCCATCCCATGGATGCTAGCAGGAAGCTGGACAAGTCCAAGTTCAATAAGTCTGATTCTACGGTTCACTACATTGACGCCCAAGGTAAACACCGCTGGAAGGGCTCCTCCAAGCTGAAGGCGACACAGATCTACACACCATCCTTTGGACGGGCTGAACCTGAGCAGCACGTGTTGGGTGGTGGACCAATGGTGGGGTTCAAGAGGGTAGGGTAATCGCTCGCAAAGGGTCCCTTTTAATTGCACCTTCCATGGCCCATATATGATAGCTAGATCAAACATAACTATCTAGATTTGAATCTCCATATGGATATGTCTCAAAATGAGGTGTCCTTTGTTCCCCCTTTAGTGGCCTTGTTGACACCAAAAAAGGTCACCTCACTGAGACATATTCATATGGAAATTATTGACCATACATATGCAGGAAATTCAAACCAATCGAAACTTATGCCCGGTCTTAAATTGTTCCATCACCCCACTGAACTAGGTATATCGCAACTTCAACACCTATGCAGAATGTGCTCCTGAACCTCAACGGGAGATTGACTTCGAGGATGATTGGACTGACGCAAAGCTGCTTGAAAACATGTAGTCATTGCGGATATAGTTTATGCAGTCAATTCAGGGGTAGTCAAGTAGCACCATTTTCATGTTGTGGTTCTTTGGTCTTAGAATGATCATACAACGGCTCTATGATCTATGTTCCAATCCCAGTGGATGATTTCCAAAAGTTAGGGGAACCGCTAACACAAGCCGCGACCCAGGCTTGATGAAGTGGAGACCTACCTCCGTGGTATGCTGCAGAACCGCCAGAACCATGGATGAGTGGCCATGAGTGGACTTGGGAATAGATGACCACAATTCCCAGTACCCCGCTGTTCAAAAAATAGAATGACGGTGGATATGAGAGGTGACCACCCAAAATTTATGGTGGGTTGTATCTCCAATGCACTTAATGATCTGTGTTTGCATTCCATGAAGTACCTCCTTACTGCAATGGTGATTTCCCATATCCCACGAAAAAAAATTATATTTAGCATTTAGCGTGGGGACATTTCGTGCCTACTTCATGGAGTGTGTATCAACACTATACTGCAATTGTGATTTGCACGGCTGCTATGCATCCTGCCGGGCACGTGAAAATGGCTGTGTCGGAAACCCGTCGGAAACCCGTCGGAAACTTCAGGGGGGTACCTCATATACTAGGCCCTGTACGTACCCCCCGTCGGAAACCCATCGGAAACCCATCGGAAAGATTTACATGATCCATGTACATTTGTGATTGTAGCCATTTTTGTCCGTACGTATCCATCCTGAGTTCAGACCATGCCAACTGACCAGGCAGGTTAATACAATTACTTCAACCATCTGTAGATTTGCCCAGCTTCCCCTGTCCTATCAGCAGATTCACATGGGGAGGCCATGTGGATATCTTTTTCTCCTACGGATGCGAAAAGCAAGTCAGACTTGTTTTCCAAATTCCCTGGTGCTATGAAGGCTAGGTCCATGGGGGGTATGACCATACACAGTGCTTATGTTGATATATTCTGGTATACATAGATCATGGCTATCATCCCTGTAAGGCTCTTTCTCCTGAACCATCACCGGCAGAGACTCCAGAGACTTCGGCCCCTACTGAAGTTGCCACACCGGCGATGAGCAGTGAGGAGCGCAACCTGGGCATGGGGCAACATGAGAACCAACTGTCAGGTCCACATCCCAATACATCCTGTTTTTTAAAAAACCCAGTTTGAACCAGTAGTGTGGGATCTGAACTATATATATTCTCTTTTGAATTCATAGTGCAGGATTCGACTGATGAGTTGCCAACTGTCAATCCATACGCCGATGAACGTTTGGAATATGCGTTCCTAACCTGCACATGGGTGAACCATTGCATATGACCATACATGTCCCCACACTATCCTATGTATACTTAACACGCCTAGGTCTGTGACACCACCAACGGTCTTGTCGAGATCATCAACAAGTGTGTCAGTGGAACTTGGCAAAGCAGCAGCCCAAAAACCGACGGTGAAGCGTGAGCTGGTGTTTGATAGTTCAGACACTACCCCCAAGAAAGCAAAAGCACCATTACCTCCGAAGCACAGAGTGGTTGCACTTGTCACAACAAAAACGGAGTCTGGTTGCCCTACCGCTGCCAAGTCGGGGCCCCCATGTGGGGGCACGCATGTACCAAGCGCAGAGCCCAAACATGTTGTGCCGACACCTGTCCCAACATCGCGCAAGGCAAAACCTACAACAAAGGTTGAACATGTTGTGTCAAAACCCGTTGCCACACCGGCCAGAGCAGCAGAAAAGCCAACGGCGAAACATGAGATGAAGGAAGCAGCAGCATCACTTCGTCGCATGACACCCCTCCCTTCGGTCTCTCCAACAGCACCGGAGGACTCAGGCAGACCTACCCCAGAGGAGATGACCGAGCAACGACTCAAGAACAAACAAGGTGCCATGACAGAGGACCAGCTTGAAGTTTTTCAGTTGGAGAATGCTATTTTGGATTCACTAGTTGAGAAGACCGACGATGAAATTTATAGCATGATTGAGGCGATCAAGCAGGACCCCATGTTTCCCAAGTTCGCCCAGGAGCAAATTGTGGAGACAGGTCTTGAGGACTGGTCTTTTGATGATGTTTGCCAAATTCCAACATGGGAAATTTGGCACCAAAAGTTCATGGCAGGTTCTCCCCACAGTACGTCGACGGCAAGTGTGCCAACACCTGTTAGAAAGGCTGGTGCTTTGCACATTTCACCACCACCCAAAGCTGCAGTTGAAAAACCTGCTGCAGTACCTCCGGTGGCACCCAAGTCAACGATGCCCTTGCCACCCCCACCACCGAAGCAGGTGGCTGTGCCACGAGCCGGCCCAAGCAGCATTGCTAGCCCTGGGGTCCCCAAGACCACCCCTGTTGTCCCGAAGACTAACCAAGCGGTTCTCCCGAAGACCGTCCAAGCTGTCCCGAAGACCGTCCCTGTTCTCCCGAAGACCGTCCCTGTTCTCCCGAAGACCGTCCCTGTTCTCCCGAAGACCGTCCCTGTTCTCCAGAAGACCGTCCCTGCGCTCCCGAAGACCAACAATGTTGTCCCGAAGACCACCCCTGTTGTTCCAAAGACAAGTTCCGGGGGGGATGGATCTATGTCAGCGTTTGCAATTGGGATCAAGCCTGGGTCTGAAGTGGCTTAGCATTCAAAGGATTTTCACTTTTTTTTGTTTTATATAGCCCAAAGGTATAGTATGCATATGCTGTTATTTCCACCATCTCCTGTCATGTTTGCATCGCTTCCCATGTCTTTAAAGGTGGAACCGGTGATTCCGGATAACTATGACTCGCGACAAGCTATGCAAGCCGACTTCAAGAGGCGACACTATTGATGTGCATGAAATATCAACATATCTTCATTATTCACTCGCGCTAGCAAGTTGTTTGTTTGTATGTTCTGCTGCAGGAAGCTGAGAATGCCAGAAGCCAATGGTATCCCTGATTGCGTTGTCCAAGCTTGGAACAAAGCATGTGAACAAAATTGCAAAACTGCGAAGACACAGCTCTTCAACACATGGTTGCAAGCCGGTAAGGATTTCTCGATGCTACCTGACTTGCAGTCATACTAAACTACGTTACATGTTCATACAATTGGTTCATACCAGAAACACATGAACTTATGATCTGCCCTGAGGTTGGAGTTTTCCTTCACGCGATCCCACACCGACCGCACCATTGGGAACAAGCAGCATGGTGGGGTACTGAGATGCTCTTGAAGGCCATCAGAGTCCTGGCTGCAGCGGTTTCACTTCATGCAACTCAGGTTGGAAGACCCGAGCCCAATTGTTGCAGCTTCATGGCAATGATTCAACCCTAGTGGACAACGTGATTGCCCGGAAAGAGCATGAAGGCTTATGGGAACATCACCCAGATCTTGTGGATGTCAAAATGTACTGGGTACTTTGGCTTGATTTGTGCACAGAATTGCGATGCAATAAGTCACATGTATGCATGCAGTATACATAAATATCCCTTGTATACCCCAGCTGTATCACTTAGGTACTGGTTGAGTTGACCCGGTCCGAGCAGGAAGAACACGCAGAGACCAGAACTCTTGCGTTGAATGCAAACATGCATGCGGCCAGTGAGGCCGATGAACATTGGCTGATTGTTATGCAATCATGATTCATTGATCAACTAATTATATACATAACCATGGGACATTTAACATCTGTCGCCCCAGTGACAGGGGGCCCAGCACTTCATGGCTTCGGCGACCTTCAACGAGGGTGTGTCCCTTGCGGCTCCTCCGGCTGCAAAGGCAGTTGCTGCCACTCCAGCCCCAACGGTTCCATCTCCAAGTCATGGGCCTGATGCCGGGAACGAGACAGGGGATGCCAATAAGGGAAAGGGAAAGGGAAAGGGTTTGCCTACCTACCAGAAGGCGAAGAAAGCTGCCAAGTGTTTGGTCTCAAGAGAACCTGTTTTGTGAGTAATGTCAACCCCGGATTAATAAACCATGGTTTATTAATTCCTCCAATAGTCATAATACTTAAATGGTAATCTCCCAAATTAAACAGCCTAGGGGTTTATTAATCCAGGGTTGACATTATTGTTTATACTATATTAACCTACCCCAATCCTATCATCCATTACCTTCTCGATATCACCTATCGATCTAAGGCCCAAAGTCATGCCATGTCCATATACGGACGCATCCGCTGCCCTTGATTGGTTGACACCAGCGTTGGAGAAGGATTTGAAGGAATCTAAGATGTGGCCCATTCGCCTTCGCCAACACAAACACCAGGAAACTCTGAGACTCTTGCAAAGGCATATTAGTTAATGAGATTGTCGTTTATGAAAATTTGATGAACCATGCGCCTCTGAAAAATTGTTACGGCCTTACGTGGTTTCATGGCTGTGTGCAACGACAAAAAAAATGAGGAAACCTCATGGAGAAGCACTCGCAGCTCATCGAAGAGAAGTACTTTCAGATGCAACAGCTCAAGATGGAGAAGGACAGTGTAACAGCAAGTAATCACTAATCCCATCAACATTGGTTATTCTGTGTTGACAATCCTGTTTTCCCCATATGCTCATAGCAGGACAGTGTGACAGTGTAACAGTAAAGCAATTACTAAACCCATCAACATTGGTTATTCTGTGTTGACCATCCTGTTTTCCCCATTTGCTCATAGCAGGACGAGGGTAAGGCGATCGATATGGAGGCCCTCGTGCAGGCTATTGTGGTCGCCAATGCTATCCGCGATGCCTACTTGAATGATGCTTCGTGCGCATCCAACTTGTGCAAGCCAAAGGGTGGAAAGAAACGAAAGACTGATGAGGTGGGCCATGTGGTAGTTCGATTATTATCCCAAACAATCATATGATTCTTTTGGCAAGCACATGACTCATAGAGGTTCACTATAGCTTTCATTTCATCCCATAGCCCGGCCAGTTTCTCCTGCTTTGTAGGGCGATGAAGCTGAATGAGCCTGACGCGATGGACGTATGACGTAAGTTTCTGGGGCGTAGCTGCCCTGGGGGTGCAATGCAGCCCACCAAAGCGCAGTTACTGGGGTGTGGTTGCAGGGTCTAAAACCAGTCATGATATGTTTATTCATGTTTAATTCAGATCTTATTGAAATATATTGAAATAGCAAAGGTCTACCATATTTCTCTGCCAAATGGTCAGTCAGACCCTGTATATGTTACATGTGTTTGTGAAATCGAGCACGTGATGAACACGTGATGAATCAAATCTCAGATTGACTTCGGAGCTGAACCAGAAGAGAAAAAAAACCTTGCAATATGTGTGCATATTCTTTTGCGAAACAACAGTTCACCATGTGTGCTTTCAACTTCGTATCTGGGGCAGGACACTATCCTACTCACTTCCTGGATGGTTTAAAGGACAAACTTGGGTTTGAAGTTTGGGGTGTCAAAGAAAGCTTTATATTACTCCCACTAAGATATGTATATCTTTGGGTGTTATCTGGTTTCAAGGGTCCCCGCACTCAAGATCCACACCTTTGTTCACTGCAGGATCCTGACGAAGCCCATTGCGCCAAGAGACCTCGGATCACCCCATTCGTTGCCCCTCATGTGCTGGAAGCGACCAGGGGATATGACAGGAAACCCGTGGCACCTGCTCCTTTAGGGGAACTTCTACTTGAGAACTATGCAAGTGGCAAGCATTCAGCTACAACAGTTTCTTAGCCATGAAAACATAGGTGTTTTGTTCCCCAAAGTGACCTCAATGATTTCCTGTTTAATGCCATTGGCTTTCTGAACTAAGGCTCAAGAAACGGCAAAATCAGCAGTTGAATGGTGCAAGTCTGTTGGCGGGAACATCCCACACAATGATTTGGTTGGGAAGCTGAGTCATGTTGGTGCTGATGGCCGATACAAAGCCAACATCGAACGTGACTGTCAAATGGTTATCACAACTTTTGGGAAACGATTTGGGGCCAAAATTTCTACGGCACCTGTGCGTATGTGGAATCCTAAGAAGTCCTGCATTGAGAAGAAGAACTTGCCCCTCATTTACCCAGATGACTTTTGAAACAGTATTGGGAACACTGCCGGAACTACTGCGAATGGTTCAGGTCACACCCATCCTACAACCATGCCAACAATTGGGACAACATGGTTCCCCTATCGCTGTATGGTGATGATGTGCAAGCATATCGAAACAGCGAATGTGGTTCAATGTCAATAGTTGCATGGTCCAGCGACCTATCAACACAGAGTTCATTCAAGTCCCGGTACTACCTGATCACAGCTTTTTCTGAACATGAGGAGTGTGCTTACACATTCAATGACTTGATGACGGCAGTTTCAGAGCGAATCAAGATGATGGTCACCCCAAGGTTGGCACAGGAACGTGGTTATCCATGGTTGGAAAGCGGTTGCAGTTTCATGTTGTCAAGTTTGCAGGGAGATCTCAAGTGGGTGAACCAACACTATGGTAACTTGTTCGATTACCGGGGTAATGACTTTTGCGGGTACTGTGAATGCAAGAAGCGTCATGATTTGCCTGGGATGACGCTCGGCGACTTCACACCTTCTGCTCTGCACAGATCCACTATCAGAACTTATCGACGCGAAGACCTTGTCAACCGTTCTTTCACCTGGATTAGCTATGGCTGTTTTTGTTTTGATTGCTTGCAGTTCTTTTTTTTTGTGTGTGTGTGGCTTGTTATTTATTGATCAAATCAAACCCCATGATTTGAGGCTCAGCAGTCTACTTGATACCAGGGTCACATCCCAAGAGAGTTCTTCATGATATGGCCCATGGCCAATACCTGGGGACTGGCAAAACACTGAATGGCTCCGCTTTAGTGGTGCTTTGTGAAACTGGTTTGTGGGGAAACTTGGGTGGCCCGGGCAAGTATGATGAGAAACTTCAAGCTGCCTTGCAAGAAGCTCATGCTGATTGCTTAGCTTGGAAAAAGGGCCGCAAACTCGCTTGTAGCCAACCTCGCTTTACAGTTGCCAGGGTGAACAGACGACATCGGCAAATGTGGCCAGTGCTGAATTCAAAGGCCATTGCTGGGAAAACCATTTCATTTTTCCTGGCTGATCGTGCTGTGTCTTGGGCATCCCGCGATACAGCGACATGGCTGGAGAAGACTCTAGCAACTTGTCTTTGGACTTACGCTCGCATGGTGGAAATCATGGACTCCGCCAACAACATTTTCACTGAGGCTGAAGCCAATGAGTTTCAATATCACTGTTTGCTGCACTTGCAGACCTACGGTAATTTACATGTACAGGGACAAGTAGCTAAGGGGAAAGAGCCAGGAAGAAATTGTTTTGCGCTGCTACCAAAGCATCACTTCTTGTATCACGCTGGGATTGACGCAGGGGAGACGCGTTTAAACCCCAGACACTATATGTTGCTGAAGGCAGAATCCTTTGTGGGTTACATAGGGCGTATAGGGCGCCGCACTCATAGATCGTCTTTGACACTGCGCACACTTCAAAAGTATTTAGCGCTTCTGCACTTACACGTGCAAAGGTTGGAACAGGGTCAAAATGTATGATAAGCATGTGATCAGGTATGGCCCCCAAAAAGAAAACATAATACATATGGACTATTTCCCAATGTGTTTGTGACCCTTTGCCAGCCAACTGTCCCAGTCTGAGACTCCAGGCAGCACCAGATGTGCATAGTCCACGAGAAGCGTTGGGGGAAAAACAAGGTTTTGAGATAGGTATTGGTCTGATGTCTATACCCAAAATATGGGGATGATTGTGGATTATCACAATTGAATCAGGATTATGTTTTATGAACATGTGCTATCACATGTCGAACATGTTTGAGCTTAACATTACAGCCTGGACCGGGACCTGGGTACCTGGGCGACTTGTCCTTGACGTACCGGAGGCGCACGAGGGCCCCAATGGAGTTGGGATTCTTTGGGATGTATATTATTTGTGATGTTGCATTTCTGATTATATATATATATATAATGATGAAACTAAATGCACTGTATGATATAGGTCGTAGTTTTATGCATAATGTTTTGATGTATTTGACATGTGTTGATATGATATGCTGTGATATTATGACAAGATATAATTTAGATTCATCAAATACGGTGCAACTGACAGAACTTGGGTATATACGACCAATATATCACTGAGTTGGCAGTTTCAATCGAAGACTTGGATAAAGGGAGAGGATAGCGCTTTATTTAATTGTCAAAACCATGATTTCCTGTAAGTGGGTGTCCATTAAACCAATCCATGGAACGTGTTGCGGGGTTCATGTTGAAGCGAAAATGTGAGCAAAGTTGGCCGATGGGCTTGGGTCAGTGGTACAATCACCTGAAATGCGATATGTTCCCAAAATCAACAACCAGGCTACGGATTGATCATGATGTGAATCAATCAGCCCAAGAATTGTCATTACCCTCTCGTAAACGTTTACATAACCATGGAAAATCACCATTTTTAATGGGTAAATCCACTATTTTTATGGTCATTTTCAATAGCAAACTGTTAGTTTTTTACCAGGCCGGGTATATACTTTCTTTGGGAAAAGGACATGATGCACGGTGCTGGGTCCCAGTATGGGTGTCTAAGAATGGTGGGACCCCTGAGACAGGAATTGTTTGGTCTCCCCAGCAAAAAGATCTAAAAGTCGAGTTGTTTACAGTAATTGGATCCCAGACCTATCCGATTCGGAGGGAGTACCAATTATAGGTTCTGCTTCCAGCCCTCGGGAAACCGCTGCAACCCAAAACAGCTCGAAACAGTCGATTTCACCAGAGGCTTCAGACGCTTCAGCGCCAGTTTGTTCGTTTCAGCGCATCCAAAGTTGTTGCGGGAAAAAGGCACTTCACTGGTTGGTGGTGACTGGAACCATGGAATTTTGAATGATTTTCCATAAAAAGTTGGGAATGATCATCCCAAGTGACGATCCGTCATTCATTTTTCATAGGGGTAGGGCTCAACCACCAACCAGATGATGATGGATGATGTGAGTTTGTTTCAAAATAAGCTACTTCCAACTCCAGTGGTTCATGATCATTTGCCCATTCAAAAGGCTTATTTTGGGGTATACTTGGTGGTTCATCCCACTTAGTAAGTGGGTTATAACCCCAATTATAAGTGGATTAACCCTACTTATCCCATTTATAACTGGGGTTATAGCCCACTTACTAAGTGGGATGAGCCACCAAGTAGCCTATTTTCAGACAGAAGCATGTGGATACGAATGGACCAAGATCATCAAGATCAAGAAACGTAAAAGAAGCCGTAGTTATTCACAACCCCAAGTAATGCTAGTAAAACAATGCCATGAACCATCCCCAATATCACCATAAATTTTTAGGTCATATAAACTATTTTTAGTGATGGGTGGTTATTGTTGCAACCCCAAGTTTCAACTGTTCCATGAATCCTGGGATAAAGCAATACTGTTGGAGGCTTCCTAAGTCATGCGGGTACCCCAATAGCTGGATGGTTTTTGTGAGGGGAAATCCTAGCAATAAATGGATGATGACGGTACCTCCATTTTAGGAAACCTACTGTTCTAGAAAACAGCTACAGGCTTTTGACCCACAACTAATCGTGCATTGAACCATATTGAAGCAGAATTTAAGTTTAAGCACTCTCACATAGCAATGGGTCAAAAAGCAGTTGACAAGGCCCAAGGTGCCCGAACCTCCCATTGATGCTTGCATGGTGTACCCTCTGGTAAACTAACAGTTCGCTATTGAAAATTGCCATTTATCATATTGATCGTTGATTTTCCCATTAATAGCATGGTGGATCTTTCCAGTTCGTTATGTTAGCCCGTTTACCAGGCCGGGTACCAGGTGTACTTAAGCTTTGATGGTTAATCACAATTCCGATGAATCGGTCAGATGTCCTTGGGGGATGATCGTGACCATCCCATGAGGCGTGGAAATGATGCGGAAATATGGCGGTTTGGAGAGTGTAGAAATTCACTGGATTGGATTAAGGGAAAATCTACAGGAAACCATGGTTTTTACCATCAAATATAGGGCTTTCCTGTAAATTTTCCCATCATCCAATTCTATGAGAAATTCATTCGGCAAATTGACGAATAGTTGGACAACATGAGAGACTTTCTATATATTTTATAATATTTTATATATACATATCCATAATATCTGCTTGGTGGTGGTGACTGGAACATGAATGGATTTCCCCAAGCAGATTGGGGATGATGATCTGATGATCCAATCTAACTGGACCCATGGAATTTTGAATGACTCTCCATGAAAAGTTGGGAATAGTCATCATCCCAACTGGCTAATATTTTTGAGAGGCATTGAAACCACCAACCAGATGTTGTTTTTGTTTTTGGCCACGGATGTTATACTCCCCACTTGAAGCCTCAGGGCCATTATCCGTTGCAGTTTTCGAATCTCAAGTCCAGGTGTGGCGTTCATGACGGCAAAACATGGCTCAGTACTGCACTGCAAGATTGAACCACAAGATACTATACTTCTCAAAGGTAAGTTAGAAAGCCTAATAAGTGTGCCATTCCGGATTTCTTCTAAAGTTCAAGTTTTCTTGGATTAAGATGATTAAGATCCTCGTTTTTTTATGTTGAACTTTCCATGCCTTAGTTGTCCTGTCAATGCCCTGTGTCTGCTGTTCAAATGGTCAGGTTTTATGATCAATGAGAGACTAGTTTGGAAATTCTATGTAAACATGACAACAAACGACATGTTTTTGTGGTGTGTGTGTGTGTGTCGTACTTCTCAAGTTTTATGGACTTTGTCATTTGTTGGGAAGTACAGCAGTTTGTGACCATCACTATCATTTCACACAGCGACAACGGTGCGCGATCGCCGCAAAGGCTGGGTCAAAGGTGGAAGTCGAAGACCCGGAAAACCACAGGTGGACCCAAGATTTTGATGGTTGATCTGAATGATTAACCATCAATATATGGTTACGGTTAAAGAAATTGTTAAAGATATATGGTAATATGGTATATATATATGGTAATTGGTACTAATTACTGTAATGGATGATAGATGATTAACTATCTATGGTAAAATATATTGCAATAGTTCATGGATGATAAATATTGATAGATTGATTACCAGATTCCATCATATATCATATATCACAGATGGTGATGAAGCGGCAATTTTTATCGTGTCTTAATGGGTAATCAACCCTCAATATATGGTATAGTGTCCAAATGCCCTGGTGATTGGTTATTAGAGGGAAATTTACTATCTGATATATTAGGGAATCTCATGGATTATCACAATCTAATGAGAAAATATATCGTGAATATACTGTGATAATCCAATATCACTATCTAATGTCCCATTTTTTATCATGGATTATGTTTGCATATTTTTTCGGGAATATCATGGATTATTTATCCGCATTTGTTCAAATCGTGCCTTGGGTCCAAGGTGCCTTTTATCATCAATAGATGGGGATACCATGGGGATACCATGGGGATAGAAACGGGATGAATTTCTGATTCGGTTTAACGGGGATTCCTACCCTCTGGTAATGAATAACATAGCCATGGTATAGATGGCCCATTGAAATAGATGGTTTACCTAGCTACAAAATGGTGGATCTTTCCATGGCTATGTTAATTTACTGGAGGGTATCTTCAAATGACCCGTAACTTTTTCAGGTTGATATGTTTGTTCCTTTACCCAGACATATCCTGGTTGGTGGTGACTGGAACATGAATGGATTATTTTTCCATATATTGGGAATGTCATAATCCCAACTGACGAACTCATATTTTTCAGAGGGGTAGGCTCAACCGACCACCAACCAGAAATTGTTCACCATCATTAACCATATAATAACCATTAATATTAACCATTGTTAACCATTAATATTATCCAACCAGGATGGTAGGTTGAAACCACCAAGCAGTTGTTCCGATATATCCAGACATAGATATCCCGATTGGATGCACCTTGGGCCAGTTTGGACGAATATGGCCACTTCATGCCATGTGTTTCCCTAGCATTTTCATGGTTTTATCAGTGTGTTCACATTCAATCCGATACTTGCGTAGCTTCTCCATGTGTTACCCTCTGGTCAACGTTTACATAGCGGAAAATCACCATCTTTAATAGGTAAATCAACGAACTACATGGACCATTTTCAATAGCGAAGTGTAAACGTTTATCGGAGGGTAAATCCCATTATCATCCCATTATTCACCATTGTTAACCATTAAATCACCATTTCTTAATAGTGGTTAGTCATCACCATAGCTATCACCATAGAAGTCTTGGATTCTCCGACGCTTTGTTCGTGCCATCTCAGACGCTTCCGTTCGCAGTTCACGGCGATGGACTTTGAGAACTTTCTGCTGGGCGTACGCAATGTCTGGGACAAGCTGCAGGCCTCGTCTCCGTCTCCGGAAATCTGGGGGGGAAATCTGGGCTTTTTCAAACTCGGAGAAAACTTTCAGAATGACGTGGATGTTTGGCGATTTGAATGAAAAACATGGAAAAGACCTTGGAAAGTGATGGAAAGTGGGGATTCAAGAAATATTGCTTTTGAGAAAGTTTTGGGTCCTTGGGTCCTGCTTGGATCAGGGGACCAAATTGGCAGAAATTGGCAGATCAACGGGAGTGAATTCGTGGGCATTCGTGGGCTCCAAATTTTGACACAATCCCATATAGAAGACTAAAGAGGAAAATGTGACCTTAAGAAATAATAATCCAAGCGATAATTAAGAATCATAATTGATTGTGCATGTAACATCATGTAACATATTGACAAGTGTCTCCTGATGTTGGATATGCTGTAGATTCAAATATCTCGTTCATTCTCCAATCATATTTATCATATGCTTACTAGATAAGGGTGAACATATTTCAGCCTAAACATATCAACCATAGACATTTTCATAAAGGGATAATGGATGAGATCGGCATCCCTTTCATTGGGATTTCCAGGACCCCAGGACTATGGAGGTATTGTACCAGTACAATACGAGGTCAAAACTCTGTGGATATGGGTGTGTCTGAAAATAGTGTACCCCTAAACCCAATGGTTAATGATCATTATCCCTATTAAATGGCTATAATTGGGAATATACCCTATTTTCAGACAAACCCATATGTCCTTCCATTGGCCTTACATAGACAATAAACCTTGCATAGATCACTACAGGATGG
>Ga0126342_10006005_pt1 | contig 21396 bp, 21 predicted proteins | sample Cyp1metagenome_FD_92528 | JGI IMG/M metagenome (GOLD analysis project Ga0126342, IMG submission 92528) | Coral microbial communities from Lord Howe Island, Old Settlement Bay, Australia - Cyphastrea 1 metagenome | ecosystem: Host-associated > Invertebrates > Cnidaria > Coral ... | reverse complement strand
GAGGAGGAGGAGGAGAGGAGGACGAGGCAGGAGGAGGCGGAGGAGGAGAAGGAGGAGGAGGAGGAGGACGAGGAGGCAACTGACATAAAATCTAACAACCCTCACCTGGCAGGTGGGGAAAAAATGTAAAATGTGATGTTGAAGGTCTTCAAATTTACCTCCTACCTATAGGAAAACAATGGGATACTGTACAAGAGTAAAAATCATGTAACCATCCTACACCCAAGGTCCATAGTTCCTTGCAGAAACTGCTCAAAGTAGATGATGGAATCAAGATAAAATCATGTAACCATCCTACACTGTACTAAGACAACTATACTAAGACATTTTTAAGTAGCCTTGAATCTAGGGCTCAAAAGTCCAAGAATATGACCCAGCACTCCAGGACCCAAGTTTTAAAGCGTTGAAGCTCGGCAACCAAGATGAAGCATCATCTCTGCACCTAAATAATCTCAACTGGACCTCAAACGGACTTCAAACGGACCTCAAATGAACCTTACAGGCTATCCATGGTATAGATGTCTTAGTAACATTTTTACCTCCCCCCCTATCCGTAGAGTATGGGGGGAGAATGGCGGGGGTACGGGGTGACGTATCTATTACGGACTTTCGACCCCCCCTCAAAATGTAAATCCGTGCGTGCTTGTTTTTGGACCTAGGAGGGGTCTAACATACAAATAGCCGTCCCCCTCGGGTTTTTTCCCGAGGGGGTCAAAACTGTAGCTTACATTTTGTGTACGTCCCCTTGCTTACACCCCACGAAAAGGGTGGTGATGGTTTATATATTGTTAATATATCATGAGTTCCTATGAAAATCAGAGAAAAGAATGGGATCTTCTTCATGAATATCATGAAACTCCAGTGACCACTGCCTCTTCGAAACGACTCCCAGCTCCCAGCCTGGACCCTTCATGAAGCGCCTGGAGAAAATGAGGTGCTGAGTCTCTCAGGCCATTAGGCACAATGACACTTGAAAGCACAATAACGTGAGCTTTCCATGTTTGTTCATTCCCTTATTTTCATGATTTTTCATTTATACATTTTCCATCATTTTCCCCACATTTTTTGGTATATTTTTGTCACTTCCTGTAGTAGTTGGCTCCCTTGTCGGCTGGAACATCATCTAATTCATACCTCAAATTGCAAAGATTTCCTTCGTAGATTGGATCCTGCCTCCTTCCACACATCATGGCAATCTTCTGCTCTGATTTGGCCTCAGGGGCTCAGGGCTCTAGCTGATTGGTATTGGTAGCTTCCAAGATTTTCATGACACGTCGCCATTAGCATCAATATATGGTGGTCTGATTCACTGCCTCATCTGCTCTTTCTTTTCTCTTCTTGGCCAACTTGAGCTTTGCCTGGCAGGTTTTCGTTGCAATCTGGGTCCCAAAGAATCAAAGCCTCAAAGCAGCAATCATCAGCAATCATTCGGTTCTCTCAAACCATTCTGCTAGCCTCAAAGAGTTCTGCTCTGTAGCGACCTCAACCCAGGGGAGCATGTGCATGTATAGTTCCAAAATCGATCGCTGGATAGCTAGCCCGTTGACCCCGTTGGCAAACGAAAGGAACGGGTCGTGCAATGATTTTACAGTACACAAAATTTGACCCATGTGTAGACATAATCTTCTCAGCAGCCATCTTTCGTGATTCATATTAGATTTAGCCAAATGGGGATGGGTCAAAACCCTGGTACCCCTAGTGAACCCCAAAATAGCTGGTAAATGGATGTTCATCCCACTAAAAATGTATCTATAGGTATTGACCCATACCCAAATCTCTGCAACAGAAAAAAAACTCAGCTGTCGGCTTTCCTCGTGCATGTCAGTGTAATAGCCAAGCTGCGCCTGCACAGGATCTTGATGAAAACTCCGAAACGGTGACAGGTCGTGCGGCCAGGGTATTTCTCATGTTGGACCTCCTCAAGTCCTGATATGTGACCAGTGACTCATGTGACTAGTGCATACAGGATGAACACAATATATATATATATACATTTATATAGATATATATACATATATATAATATCATTGCATACTATTCCAATCCGCTCTCCAAGTTCTCAATTTTTACCCCGTCTCATCTCTCATTCACTCCCACCCTATCAAATCCTATCGACAATCCTGGATTCATCAACCGAACAACCTTAACTGATTCACCCTTTGCCCATCTTTGCCCATCTTTGCCCATCATCACATTTCACCAAGCATCGCACCTTGTTCTCCCGAATGAAATCTTTTGGCTCCAAGGGTGCAGTGGCATTCAACCACTTTGCTTGTCTCTCCTCCAGAAACATTGCTAGAAACAGTAGCATCTCTGGGAGAGGAGCCGGGGATATGAACCAAACTGGGTGACACACCTAATACGATCAATCTGTGCGATAAACCCGTGGACCGGGGGAAGGAACCGAATACCCGGGGGGCAGTAATGAGCCGACTTAGGGAAAATGAAGAGCAAAGGTGATGTAAAAACATGTAAAAACTTGAATGCTGGCTAGAATTAAGAATCAGAATTGGTGCACCCCTCATTCGTGGAGAGAAAATGGAGCATGGGCGGGAATGCTTTGCTCACCTAAGACTTTGGATAAATAAAAAACAATCCTGCTAGTGTACATTGTCATAGTGTTGGAAACCTCTTCCAATGCAGTCGGGTAAACCAAGAGAAGGATAAACGGATCCATGTGCTGCCAGGCACTGCCTCCTCCTCTGCCAAATTCCGGACCTGCAGGTGGAAACACTTGATGCGTGAATCATCAAAAACTCGAAAGACTCGCCAAGAACCTTGCGAACTTGGTGCTGCATTTGAGTTCAAAAATGCATTTCAAGACTTTGAAGACATGCCAGTTGAATTTCAACCTTGAAGGAGCTGGTGACGCATCCTCTGAAGAATGATATGGAAGGAGCGCATGCTCCAATATCATGGATGCAGGAAAACTTAGCTGGACAATGCTGGACATAATTCAATGTCATTCTTGTGGAGATTCTGAAAGTTTCATGAAATCAGCAGTCTGAACTCGATACATCTGACATCATCTGACACTGGGCTCCCAGGTAGGGTAGATCATGGTAGATCTGTGCAGGTCTCTGCCGATGGCACCTCCCTGTAGTTACAGCTGCCGGCGCTCAAGCCCTTACATCTGCCCTGACTTGCTTCACGATGGAGCTGGGAATCTGTGATGTTCCACCAGCAGTTGGAATGTTATAATGTTATGCCCAGGCACAGCAAAAAACTACTAATATCGTTAGCTCTCCAAACTCTGATGTGCCAAAAAAACTAGCAGCATCTAGATCATCTAGCAGCTACTTCAACTGGCATAGCATGGCATAGCACCATCAACTGGCTCCTGCAGGGTATGAACATCCACCATTTCGATTCGTTCTGCACCGGTTGCATGTAGCGATGTGTAGACCTGCCATCGTCCCCTTTTAGAGGGAACCCCAGATCCCGTGGTTGATCATCACTCTACCTGTTCACACATATGGCAGTGTGTCAAAACCTTGTACCCCTGGTGAACATCAAAATAGCTGGTAAATGGATGTTCATCCCCCTAAAAATGGTATTAATAGGTATTGATCCATACCCATATATTCAACTGTTCATTTTGGGGTCTTCCAATTTTCGGAGAAGTCAAATCTGAACAGACTTCGGATGCTGGGTCAATGCAACCTAGCACTCCTGTCACAAAGTTCATGGTAAGACTTGGCATTTTAGATCAAAGATTGGCCCCCCATCTTATACTTGCAGGACAAAGCCAAATTCTGCACCATGCAACCGGATCCAAGCGCCATCATGTTGCTTTTCATGCCCACCTGCATGGGCACTTTGACTTTCCGGTCTCGAACTTGGTCTGGCCGTGCCTGACAGATCTGACAGGGTGCTAGTTCTGGCGACGCGGCGATGTGAAGGAATCACCTGGAGAACTTCGAACTGACTTGATTCGATTAGGTGCAACAGTGCAACCACCTGGAGAAGAGGAGAAGAGGAGAGGAACATTAAAAATGCACATGACAAACAAATACAAACAGTAACAACACATCATTCTCCTCATCCTCCTAGCTCCAGCACGCTCCAGCCACAGGTGAACTCACCCCTGGCTGACCTGGCCCCAGTCTCGACCTTGCTCCAGCATTGCAGCCACTCTTCTCCTGGACCGAACATGGCCATAGCATGGCCATAGCATGGCCATAGCATGGCCATAGCGTGGCCATAGCATGGCCATAGCTACATGCCGCAAAAAAATAAGATCAACTCTGGTCAAACACTGCGATTTTGTGAATATGATTGAATATGTAAGTATGTATACATAATTATACATATAATATAATATATACCATTGACGCCAGTGAGGGTTGTTGAGGGCTATAAACTCAGATGGATCAGGGGCCATCTGTTTTGACAGAGGAAAGCAATGGTTGCGGTCCAACCCCAACCGCTGGACACTTCTTGGATCTTCCTGGTCTGGCCTGGGATCTTTGGTATTTCGAGCCTTTTCTCGATTGCGGCGTGCTTCCTGCTCCTTCTTCTTTCGCTCCTGCGCTTCAATGACAGGCCCTTGCTGCATGGCTTCCTGCTAAACGGGATGCTCCTCAGCACGCTTCTGCATTTCCTCTTCCGAACCGCCAGCTTCCTAGTCATGTCCATGGGAAGATCAACCCTATCGGCCTATCGGCCCATCACCAGGGTCATCCTCTCAGAATACTTTGAACTGCTGAAAACTCACCAGTTTCGGATCAGTTTCCTCTAAAAGCAATACGGGACTTCCCACTTCTACGCCACAACTAGTTCTCAGACTCAGAGTGCATCTGCTTGGGCAAGTAGGGTGAACATAACATACATAACATAAGACATAAGAATACAAACATTACTTGGCCACTACCTGTAGTTCCAACCCTTCAGATTGAGGAGGTACACTATCGAGCCTCTTACAGCACGAACCCATCAGAAAACATCTCCGGGGCGTTTCTGGCCTCCTCGTCTCTGTCTCCGATGTTAAAACTCATTTTGAGCTCCTGAGCAATGCATTTTTGGATGGCAGTTACAGTAGCTGTGCTGTGTTTCATTTTGATCAAACCCGCGCTATATCACACACCCCAGCAGCTACCAGCCTTGCCAAATCTCTGCTGGGCGTTGGCTGAGTACATCGACTGGTTCAGTAGTAACCATGCAAACGAAAGAAACTGACCTGGCCTGAATAAGCTTGAAATTCACAATTGGCACAATAGGATACAATAGGGACAAGCGCCAAACTCAGGACTCCTGCAAGACAGATTCCACATTCTCGAAGGACTTTTTGGTGTCTTCTGGACTCAAAATGTCCTTCAGGAGTCGCCCAGCAAACGGATGGGTCCATTGGTGAGTCATGACATGGGTGACATGCATCTGATTTCTCCCGTCTTTGGTTTGTCAAAGTATACAGCACCCTCAAAGCCTACACACTTTGAGTCCAACATACCCTGAACCCTGAAACATCAAACCTTCAGTCCTTAAGTTCAGGCGCTATGATTGACTGGCGCCTCGTGTCCTGCTCAACCGTTTCATATCTGAGACGCACAGTAGGATTGGCATGGGACATTTGGCAGTTTCTACGATAATTGGCTATGATTGGCTATGATGGCTTTTAGTGTGCTGATAATTGATAACTGCTTGTGGTGATGATCATCTGATATGGTGTCTAAATCATTGTATATACATCTTGATATCTTTTATGAATGGCAAGGCCTTCTTCGGGGAGATTTGCAGATCGCCATATTCCTCGTCGGCCTGGGTCCAGGCTCATGGGGGAGCATATGTTCAATGATGGAGCCAACTATGAATAGTATGTATATATATATATGTATATATATATATGTATATATATATATATATGTATATATATATATATCTAGCATATACATATATAATTATATAGATTATTCTATATATATATATATATATTTGTAATGGTTCATTCTAATATGAAGGGATCACGTGGTAAACCCAAGAATATGATGGGACTTAATCTTTTTTTTTGGAAAAGAACAAATTGTGAAAGGAATGAAGTGCTTCGGGAAGGTCTAGAACCTTTCAGTCACCGGAACGCTCACATAAAGGATTTCCCACCTTCAACTACATACTACTCGGTCAGGATCCTGCTTTGTGTCTAGAGTCTAGAGTGGCTTGGCGCTTTGGCGTCTTGAAATATCATTTCTTTGATCCCTTCTTGAATTGCACGTTGCAAGAAATTGAATTACAGCTGGGCATTGCGTTCTTTCCTCCGACTTCCGCGATTTATCATTATCTGCATCAACGCAATCCTTTTCATTCACATCCTCATCTTTTGCACCAGTTTCTGGTCATTCTGGATATTCTTGTCTGGCACACGCTTTCTTGTGACCGAAACATTTTTCTGGCAGGTTTAGGTAAGACATGACATGTTCAAATATGTTCAATAGCCTTCCTTCTGGGCATTTCAGGTTGGCAGGCACTGATACAGTTTTTGGACGCTTGTGGCATCATCCATTCCCAGCTGATGTATGCTGATGTACCACTTTGTGACTCAGTGACCTCTCTTTTGGCAGTCTGAAGCACTTTAGAATGAGATGTTAAAATCGGTTTTTGATCTTTTAATCATGCTGAAATCCCCATCATTTTTGGTCAAAAATCATGGTGAAATCGTGGCACTTTCCGAATCACTTGACCCACGCCCACCTCCATTTCTTCCACCCTGCGGTTCACCGTGCTGGTGGATGGAGCCAAACCATCCACCAACTTCCCGCGTGAGGCTGGCCGGGACGCCTCACGTGGCTGGGGGAAGATGGGGAAACACCTGAGAAAAGATTGGAGAAGACAGACATGTTGAATAATTTGGTTATGATTTTTAGGTGTAATATGTATATATATATGATATGCATTGATATGCATGTATGCATGCATACATAGAACATCTTATACTGTATACTGTACACATATTATTGAAACATATTGAAACTTTGGCATGCACGATGTTTATCCATCTTCATCCATTTCTGACATATGTGATATTCTTTGATGCCCAAAGATTCCACTGACCTCCTGAGGCCCAGGCACTGGCAGAGCTGAAGCCCGTTCGATCCAGGTCATACAAGGGCCAAGCTTCCAGTGATGGTGGATGCTGCCTCGTACCCAGGCCGGCTGCTCGAACTTTACGGAGCTTGGCGGCCTCAGTGTCATGGTAGTGATGAGTGGTCGTGGTGGCCGTGACAACTTGTAGCAATCAACATCATCATCACTATCATAAGTATTACTATCTTGTTAGAATCTTTGTAGACCGTATTAGATCATATACTCCTATCACTACTATCACTATCATTATCACATATAATATTATATATATATCATATTATATCATATCAGATCATAAAGAAACATACTATGTCAACATTATATCATGCTACGTCATATTATCAATTATCACTACAAATTCTTACAGTATGAGATCTTTGTTGACTCTTTATGTCCACAGCCATGGCAACCGACAACAATCGAGGCCCCAACCGACGAAGGCCGGCTACAAGGCCGACTCAACAACCTGAGGGCGGCTTCGTCAACCGCGAAGCAGGGATAAAACATGATAAACCACTAAGAAACAACAGTTGTACAACATTGCACATATACGTAGTATATAAATGTAATATAATATATGATGGGATATGTAACACACACACATATATATAATATGTAGCCAATAGTATTCATATCTAATATATAAAACAATAGCCAATAAAATGGATATACAACCCCAACGTGGTGGGTTGCAACCTTTGCAGCCTTTGCAGAATCTGTACTTTGGTATGTCAAGAACTAAGGTAAAGTTTGGACAATATCAAAGTATGCCATGAAACCACAAGGTGGTGCCAGGTTTCTCTGCTTTCTTCATACTCCAGGCTGATACAGGCAAACATGCTCCAAACCACCGAAGCATCTCATCATGGATTGACACAATTCGTGAACAAGCCATTTCATTCTGGACGCTTAAACAGGTTTCCAGGTTCCCGGAGAGCTTTAATTCCTTCATCCAAGGAACTCTTTGGCAGATCTGGAGCCCCATCTCGGTTCAGTGCAGAAGTCTTGACTTTTTTTTCAGGGGATTTTTCAACCCCACAAAGGAATCTTTTGACATCTTGCAGCAATTGGGATGCAACACCAGTTGGGATATCATTTTGCTTTGGAAAATCATAGTTGAGATATGTTGAGATGCTGTTTTCATATATTTCCACTGACAGGAGAGACATCAAAATACATCAAAGATCATCAAAGGTCTCTCGTATTTCTCAATCCGTTGGGGCCGCGACGTTGACGGAACCGAAGGGGACTTGTGCAAGGTGCTCGCCTGAACGAGGCACAAGTGGTTGCGTAGCAGTGTGGAAGCTGTTGCTGAGCCCTGAGCCGAGCCCGGCCGATGCATGGACTGGAACGCCATTGGAGTTTGGAACGGACTGGACTGCACCAACAGAACTGTCACAGAAATGATGATGGAATCCACTGGACATGTTCAAGTTGTCTGGTGACTTGGCTGTAAAATCTACGAAGATAGCCATGGTGACAATGTCATGGTTGGGCTCTGATATGTCCAAGTTGTGGGTAAATCGCGAACAGCTGTGTGATTCCTGGCTGATGTGGCCAATCAGTCTACCCAGCAAATTGGAAAGCCAAATTCAGCAGGAGAAGCCCCTACAGTTCCAACATCTCTTCCATGACACCAGACTATACTCTGGATAGTTTTCGGACTTCCTTCGCATTGGTACTTCAAAAAGAGTCAAATCCAACCCACACATGACCCCTTCACCTACACAAGTTGGTCAAGCTACGTCAAGCTGAGTATTCAACCTCAAACTGTTATCATCTGTTATCCGTTTTGGATTTTTTGGATTTTTTCATGAGGTACTCCAAATTTGACCCACACGCTTCGCAAGCAGACTGTCTCATGTCCAAGGGCACCGCTTGTGTTTTTTCATCTCGTCGATGAAATCGCGTCAAGCTAGGCAGCTGAGGCAGCTGAGGCAGCTCAGCGCTTGCAAAGGAATTCCCGAGCTCGATGTAAGGCGGATGGGAGGTAGAGTCCCAAACTCACTGCTGTATCTGCTGTGATTTCTTCATTTTCTTCATGATCTTTTGGAAAACACTGCCAAGTTGCCTTCAGCATCCCAGCTGTCACCTGGCTCCCCATCTTCACCTGCTTGGGTTCGCTGTGACTCTCAGCCTTGGCAGCTAGGAGGTCTTGAAGGGTTTCCTCCTCATCCAAGGCATCATGGTGAAGATCATGGTCATCTGAAAGCTCAATGAGATCATCTTCCACTTCCACCACACCTGTCCGATCTGCAGAAGGCAAATCAGCCTCAACGATGATGCTGGAAGGACTTTGGTCCGGTGGGTTCTTCAAATTCTCACTGGCTGGATCTGCTTTTTGGAACCGGCCGGAGTTATTTGAGGACTTTGAGGCTCTGAAACCGCCACTTTTGGGCCTTCTGAACACACTAACCTTCTTATCCTTCTTTGATTTGTCTTTCACTGCTTTCATTTTCTTGGCTCTCCCGTACTTCTTTGGGGGCTCTGCAATGCGACCAGAACATCTATGCGCGCCACAATGACAAGGATCCGAAGATCCAAATCCGCTGCCCCGGGAGCCTCGACCGTTGGAGTAACTGAAAGTGAGCTCCTCCCGTGGGAGGATGTCCCGGCTGGCAAAAATCCCCACATGCCACCGTCCTTGCAGGGCTGAAAAAGTGGATGTGCAATGCACAAAGAAAAGGGAGGTAAGTCAAGTGAAAACCATCACCTCAGTGTCTCAATATGCTTTGACTATAAAAATTGCCGAGCTGCGAACAGGTCATTGGAACTTAAACTCTCCTTCATCCTAATGTATGCCCCGCATGATCAGCTCAAGCCCAAGTTCTTTTGAAGATCAAACATACACACCCTGCCTTCCACCAACCAGCGCTGTGCATTACAGTTGGGCTCGCATGAGTGGTTGATAAAGCGAGCCGGTCCCCCTGCCACTGAAGCATCAATGGCAAATCCCTGCGGTAATGACATGATATATCGCCAGTTGTGGATTGAAGATTGCGACACAATCTCGCCCAAATATTCGGCCACCAATTGATTTTTCCTCAGCCCTGTGGCGGCACGCAGGCCGAAGCCCTTGCGCTGCCCCGTCCAAAAAACTTCAGTGAGGTCATCCAGGCGACCAGCTTCGGAATCCGCAAAGGGGCGGTTTCCACAGTTAGGAAAGCCACAGTTACTGGGTCCACATTCCATCAACATCAACGCATTCAAACAACTTCCGGAATCACAAGACTCTGTACAACTACATCTTCCCAAACCTCTCGATTCTGGTGCGATGGGAAGTCGATGTCGACCGCGATTGCTCCAAAGTCGCTGGTAAGACGGAGTCGAATTGGCCTGACCTGAAGCCTCTGATACTGATTCAGCAGAAGAAACATGCTGCGAAGATCTCTTGCAGCCCCTCTCAGCTTTGGACACGGGGTGTCCAAAGGGTCGGCATGCCAGCCCAAGTGGGAGCCCGCTTAGTGGGTGCATTCACAGGAGGCAGGCCTGGGCTTCGGGCCGCTGAAAAATGGCAGCATGCAGCAGCAAATGTCATGCCTTGCGAAGGCAAAACAGCGTGGTCAATCATGGTCATGTCCGCTGTAGTCTGTTTTGGATGAACCCACTTACAGGAACCCGAGCCGGGCTCCAGTGCCATGTTAACAGTGAATATCAGTAGATGCAGCTGCAGCATGCTGCAGCTTCAATCAGTTATTTCATCTTGCTCTAAACAAGACATACACTGCTTCCACTCTCTCCTCTCGCCAACTCCTTTCTTTTCCACGCTATGATGCGGAGGCCACCTGGCAGCATGGCCACACTTTGGGGATCATCTCCAACAACCTATCCATTTAGGTGATGTGAAAAGAAAACTCTTGTGGATATAGTGCATCTACGAAGCACTCCGGTGAACAAACATCTTTGCCATTCTTTGCCTCTGTGTAGTGAGCAATCAATGTCTCCAGCTCCGAGCTGCTTCTTTCAATCTCATCAATGTTTAGCTCCATGCCTGAGATGATGCCATCCAAAAAGCTGGGTGTTGACATCAAAAGCCTCTCTTGGAAACTCCAGAGATTTCCACGTTTCATCAAGTTTCATCACACCAAGTATCTGAGTCTAACCACAAGGTCTTCGACCCGTGAATCGGTGAATCATCTGGATGGTACTTCTTTGGGAATCTTGGAGCACTAAGCCTTCGACCAACCAGTGTGGCTCGAACCTTGCCCATGCCACACAACGATGCCAGTTGATACTTGGGCAAAAATAGCAAGCAACGATAAGTTCAATTCAAATATTTCACACATTGTATCATATCGTTGCAAAACACTACACACACCCAGCACGTCGGTTTGTTTTGGTTGAGGCCTATCTGCTGTTTCTGGATTGAACTAGGGGAGCTTCAAAAAACATGCATGTTCTCAGGTAAATTTATCAATTTGAGCTCACAGAAGAGGGATATTGGCATTATCTTGGGTGTATAGTTCCGGGAAACAATGCAACTTGCACTGCTGGGTGTTTGTCAAACCATTCTTTACTCTACAGCCCATTTGCTGGTCGTCAAACAGCCTACCGAGGATGAACTTGGATGGCTGTTCAAGGTTGAGTGGGCCCATAAATTTGGCAGGCACATAGAAACTGTGGCAGGGTTGGCTGAAACATGTTTGGACAGCCATTTGACACTGCTAGGGCTGGGACCCACCAGCCTGTGGTCCAGCCTTGAAATGCTGTTTCTTCCACAAGGAAATCCAACATGGAAGCCGCAAAATCTAATCCTGGAACACCGTTGGTGGCGCAGGTTTGAAAGTAGTTGTTCCGTCCCAAAACACCCGTTGGTGTTCCTGGGCTTTGGTTGTCCCATGACTGAGATGGGTGCCCTCGTCAGGGAGAAGCTCGCTGGCGCGCAGAAATCTTTGTTCAGCCCTTGGAACAAGGGCTGCCATGGTCAGTTCAAATGTGGCTGGGGGTTGATACTAAATCATGAAACTGCCGAGAAACAGGATCAAACACCTTGGGAGGAGGAGGAGGAGGAGGAGGAGGATGCTGCTGGTGGTGGTGGTGGTGACCTTGTGCGTTCCCACCTGCTTTGATCCATCCTTGGCAGCAAGTGCCTCTGAGCTCCCAGGCAAGGACTGGTTGGTCCTCTCATGCCTGCTCTCCTTGGAAGCAAGGAACCAAACCATCTTGGGGATTGCAGTCAGTAAAGACAAAGTTCAACTTTGAAAGTCAAAGTTGCGGAAATCAAACAACATATGACATATGCCATATGCCTTCACTTGAGATTTTGAGAATATCTGAGACACCTTGAGAAATCGCTCAGCACGTTCCAGAAACCCCTATCCTGCATGAAGTTGAACAACACCTTGGCCTGGAATGCTGCCCGGCCCACCAGGAAGCGGAGCAACCAGCCTACCATGGTCACAGTGTCCAAGATACATACTCGAGTGCAGCAGCAACGCTAAGGCCGCAGCATTTGGCTTCTTCCACCTGCAGCGGAACCCATATGCCATGCTGCGAATGCTTGGAGCTCCATCTTTAGTTTCTTATCACTTGAAGTTGGAGCTCAAACCTCTTGGCAAGACTGCAATGGAAACAGCGGCCTGACGCGCTTTCCACTTTGAGAGGGATAAAAGCTTCAGTGCTTCTCGTTCTTGTTGCTCGACCTCAATCGCGCCAAGCCACGCGTACCAGTGTACACCCCCAATGAAGGACAGGGACCTCCATCCACCCACTGAAACCACATAATTCCTCCATATTCCTCCTATCGAGCATGAATGTGTGCATGTCTTTTGGATCCATCTTTCTTCTTGGTTGGAACAAGCATCCCCTTTGATCCTCCAACTTCAGACATCCAAGATATCCAAGGCTTTGACCACGGCTGCATCTGTCGCGCCTCCACCAAAGACATTGAGGGATCACCAAATTTCCACACACCCAGAAATATCACACAATATCACACATATTCAAAATTTGGCTTGAGTGAAAACCATGCTCTCCGCATCTCTCCGCTGCTTTTTGTCAAATCCGTGGACAGTCTGACCTCGTGCACGTTGCAGCTCTTTCCCCAGTGCCATCTCAAGGCGCTCCGGGTTGCCCACGGCATCCTGGCGGGAAAACCATGAGGGAAAGGATGGGATTCCGATGGATTCCGTAGCCTCTTGGCTTTCCAACCCCCACCATTGGACCATGAAGGTGAACTGACCATCTTATGATTTTATTTTATATTATGTGTACATATCTTTACAATTCTTTACATATCTTTACCAGTTTATTCTCGACTCACCTTCTTTTCAACTGCTCCAATGTGTTCCCCAACTCCCAGCCTTCAGTTCATCCAACACAGATCCAGCTTCTGGAGCTTCCTGCAGCTTCTGCAGCAGCTGCGGGGCATATTTTTCGCTATCGCCACAGGCCATGGCTTGTAGCCGCCTCAGAGGCGGCAGAATCGGCTGCAGCGCCCGGCCAGCCATCTGCGAAAGCTGAGGGATGGAGAGATCGGCTCCTTGAACAAAACAAAGGGATGGTGACTGATGGTGATCGAATCTAGATCTAAGATGATCTAAGGGATGATGATCCAAACCTAGAGAGATTTCCGAAGAATCGACAAGAAGGGCTTTGGTCAGGAATATGGGCTTAGGATGACTTGGGATTAGGGGATCCGGGATCATGGGGTATCCTATTCATTTTTCCACATTTTAACAGCATTCCCATGTATTCCCCATCTTTGGACCACAAAGCTGCAAAGTGTGGATCGCTCCTTGTAGGGCATCTTGTACCCCATGGCCTCGCTTGGCATCCATGGCTCCAAGATAGGCTCCATCTCCAGCAAAGAACTGAGCATGAAAATAGTGAGCTTCCAACGCTGCCGCGATGGCGGCTGAGCATTCAACAGCTGCTCCTGAGAACAATTGCCTCAGATTGGAATCTGAACTTATCTTGCTTGACTAAATGCAATGGACCCTTCCTGGGAACGAGATGCTGCTACTGACAGCAGGATAGCATGCAAGTACCCTTGACAACGGAAGAATCGCTGTATGAACGCAGAAAAAAACTACAATCCCCAAAACAAGATTTTTCCCGCATAGAAAGCATTTCATCCAGACAATCTCGAAACATCTCGAAACAATATCTGTTTCAAGACACCTGCCAATATCTTCTTTTCATCCAAGTTGCAAATTCAAGTCACCCGCCATCCGATGTCCATGACTCACGGCGTAGGCCATGGAGTTCCTCGATGGCATCTTCTCATCTTCCTGCAATCCGCAGCCAGGACAGATCTCGAGCGAAAGGCAGGCGTTGAAGAGATCTTCTTTTTGAAGCACCTGGACCCGCAAGAGTGAACAAATGGGGCGCAGCGGGTGGGTAGAACCCCAAAGTTGCAAGTGGATACCCAGAGTGAATCCACAAGCCAATGGATAAATTTGATATCTTGCTAAGGACAAATCTGTGAGCCTGGGGGAGTTTTTACAAGCACCCAGATTGAGAAACCACATTGATCGTTACATCAGAATTATATCAGCATCGTCCTGCAGGAGTGACCTTGGGAGTGGGGGAAACCATGAGAGTCTAAACATGTCCCAACATGTTTTGGGCAGCGTTTTGGACAGAGTCACTTTGACAACACAACACAGAAAACGTCAGGACCCTGATGTCCGATCCGATGTCGAGGCGTTGCTTGCGAACAGCCTTCGATCGAGCTGCCAACAAATGGGCATCCAGTGTCCGAATGTCGCTGGCTGGGATGCTCAAGATCTTGGGTATGCTGATGCACAGCTGTGGAAACACTTTGCACAGAAACTGCTGCATCCGCCTTTGGCGATCAAAGTCGTTGTGTGTCAAACCACTGGCGTCTTTCTTGAAGTGCAGAATGTAAGCATCTGGCTTGGCTCTGCACAAAAGATTGCTGCCTCCTTCACACAAATACTCCAAATCTCGTGAAAATAGACGAGCTTTGATGGCTGGCTCTTCTTTGGAGCGTCTGGCATAGAGCAATGCGCTCAAACCACTCAGGCTCAAAATGCTGATGGCAAGGACAGGCCACACATCAGCCTCCGTTGGAGGGATCAAAGAAAGATAAAGAAAGTGTACTGACATGTGCGCTTGCATGTTTGCATACCAGATCATACAAATACAAACACACAAAGTCTATGTCGGGTCCCCGCCAAATGGAACAAAGGATTCTATACTGTAGATTTTTGATTCGATGGTGAAAATATGTGAAAATAACAGAATATGGTGGAACATGGTGGAACACTGACAACTCCGATCTCATCTAATTTCTCCACTTCTTCTCGTCGCCTCCAAAGTCTTGAGAATCTGCTTCTGTCCTTCACTGCCAGGGAGGGGCAGCTTTCGAGTAGGCCAGAAAGCATGGCGCAGGGACAGCACGCGACGCATGGCCTATTTCTTGGCTCCCTCAGTGCAAGGCAACTGAGGCTTGTTCCGTTTTGCTTCAGTTCAGCTCTAGCCTGCAAGATTGTGGCCCACGCCTGCATGGAATTGTTACAAGTCTCTGTGATGGCTACATACTGCAGGATAGGCAGATTCAAGAAAAAAATACAACACCTTTCGAGTTCCGATTTCTTTGCAAACGCAGTGTCGTACGATTTTGCTTTGCTGGAAATTCGGCTCTTGAGCTTCGTGGCTCTTGACATCGAGAATTGAATTCCCAAGCTTGGATCACACCAAGGACAGCTGTTGCTGCCCGATGCTTGGCGTTTTGGCAGCAAAATGCAACAAGCAGTACTGTAACAAGCAACTTTTCAAGCAACTTTTCTTCACTGTCAAGACATGTCAAGACATGTCAAGACTGTCATTGTTTGATCTAGGAGAGTGAACTTTGCACTGGCTCCATCGACTCCTTTGGCCCTCACTCGACGGCAGGGCCTGCTGTCCCAGATGTCCCAACTGTGGCGGTTTCGACTTCATCTGCATTGCCTCAGAGCTTGGTGGTTCAACCCAGGGAAATCATCTTCCATTGATCACACTATTTGGGATGGAGAGCGTTATATAAATATTATCGAAACCACCAATCAAATGAACATGGCCTTTATATCCTTTATATTCCTTTATTCACTGCATGTTGTAGTGAGCTATTTGAGAACAGCACCGCTTTCGGCAGGCGGCTTCTGTTTGCGCTTGAAACGCATCATGTTCCTCAGTGCCGTGAGCAGTGGAAGACATATCTGCGGCCAGAGGAGAAGTACACCATTTGCTGCTGAAGAATCAGCATGAACCAACTGTTTGGGTTTAACATGGTTAAGAAACACATCATTCCATCAAATCCATCATTCACTTGGTACACCAGTGTAACTGAAGTTTTTGGTGCTCCCAAATGCGTGCCAGCTATAGATGCTACAGGTCATTATCTACTTGACTTGGCTTGGAAAACTCACCGGCTTTTGGTCATCAGACACGGCAATTCACAGCACCATGCTTCGGTGTGATCAGGTGATGGATGGCTGCCCCAAACCAATGGTCATTTGCAGATGATCTTCTTGGGCCATGTCCATCTTTTGACGGGTGAGGACCCCCATCTTTCATCTTTGTTAGATACTTCCTTACTTATCTTACTTGGTTAATCCACATTCTGGTGATTCTTAATTGTTACCCCTATTTTTCTTGGTTTCTCGAACCCAAACTTTTTGGTTGGCTGAAAATAGGATCTCTTCAAATTTGATGGAGTTAATCATGGTTTTTCACCATTTACCCCTCCAATTCAGCAACTCTTGTTGCTGCCCCTGGCCCGAAGATGTCGAAGACAAGATTCCCCCCGAGGCTTACAAGCACTGCGAAGGGCAACATCAGGCGTGTGGCGCGGCAGTACCTGATACAACAAAAAGGTGACACCGGGCTGTTGGGAATGGATGCGTTGACTGGCGTTCACGGCCAGAAATTTCTGGTTTGACCAGCAAACATAGGGATTTGACATGATTTTGATTTAAGTGTGAAACATGGGGTTGGAGCCACCATTTTTGGATTCAACCATATTCAACGTACAGCAATGGTAGTTTAAGACAGCTGATATAACTGTCAACAAACATGAGGAATTGACCGTCAATAGTGGGTCTGAAATTTTGATTAGACAAGGTCCCTTGATCACAAGGAAAATCAGGAACGGACACAGGGTGGTCACCTGGTTCCTTTCGGTGATGATATTCAACATCTGCAACCACCCTCGCTTGCAGTGATCGAGGCGACTTCTGAGATCGCCTTCTGAATTCTCCCCAGTTGGACTTGGGTTCTATACGTGACACATATATACTGAGAAATAATGATAATAGAAGCTGTTGCATGTATACTCTGTATAGTCTATACACATCTATACACTAATAAGTGACATAATGGTTCTATAAATAATGATGATAATGATGATAATGATGATAATTTACAATGATAATGATGATAATCTTATGTCAACACAGGAGCTTTTGCGCCTTGGGGCCGTTGTGAAGGCTCTATGATAATCCCAGCCTGCAGGTGCTGCCATCTGCCTCGCAGGAGACACCTGGGAGAGGGATGACGAGGAATGAGCAAAGCTGCCCTTATCGTTTTGGTCATTTTTTCCCAAGACGTACAGTAACTTGGTTGGCACGCAAGACTATAGCTGCTGATCTCTAAAAACCATCATAAAGCCACCCTAAGTTGTTTTGGTTGTCAAGATCATTAGATGCTCAAACGACCGAACCAAAGTCAACAAAAACACCAGAGCCAGGTCAAATGTGACGTTGTGTGGGAAGCCGAAGCAAAAGGAGCTAACATACATTGATGTTCAGAAAGGAACTTATACTGTAAGTAGATCCCCTGTTGCACAAAAAACACTCCAAGCAACGTCTTTGATTCATCTCACGCACCATTTTCTGCCAAGCCTGTTCCTGATTTGCCAGACTTAAAACCGCTGAATTCAAAGGTATCCATTGGAGGCTATTGTTGTAGCAAACACCTTCTGCCACCAAGTGCTTGAATTATTTGGAGTACTGCTTGTCCACTAGAACGCCCAAGCATCTTTATACATCTTTATTAGAATTACGCCAAGCCGCAATCAAATACGATAGAGAAGAGAACGATCAAAATCGTGTCAGTACCTGTGGCCAAAGGATCCATTGAAACGGATTGCCCAGGAACACAGTGCAGCTGGATGCAGCTGGCAAACATAACAAACCCCACAAAATTGAGCTGAATGAACTATATGAAATTCCATTCATGTTATCCCCGAGTTCAAAGTTGTCATTTGTTTCGTCTGGACTGGTGGGATGGCCACCAGTCAAAAGAAAAGACATGTCGGACACACTGTGTCTGACAGTTGCTTCGTTGCATAGTTGTTGTTAAAACCTAAATCTATATAATAGCAAACTGCAAACGAATTATGCACAATTGAACTGTCAGTGAAAAAACATAAAAAACCCTGTATATAAGAACATATGTAAGTGGTCGTATTGTAGTCATAGTTCCTATCTTGCCACACAACCTCTGCCTTTTACAACGGTCGAGGCCCCCCATCCCCGCACCATGCTTGGCGAAATTCCAACGCTGTTTCCTGGATGCCGCCATGCGAACAACCTTGGGTTATGTCGAAACCATCCTAGCGAAGAATATTGATCATCCCATGAAGGAACCCTCACGTTTCCGTTTCAACCCCGGGCTGAAGGTTGGACCAATCTTGGTGCCTGACGATGTCAAACGACGTTAAAAGAAGTGCCAAGGCAATCACAAACTTTGCCTCGGGGCGGGAAACACCTCCTGCAGGTATGGCTCAAACTTGGTGACTCCATGGTTTTCTTCCCCATGGGGAAAGCGTGGAACTCCTTGAGACTTCGACCAAAGACTCCATGCCAATGTAAACTTCGCCCGCCAGCAAGGCGGCCACCTTTGAGACCGTGAGACCAATGAGGTATGGCGCCTCAGGTGACTGGCAATGGTTAACTTACCAGGATCCAATAGATGGTTGATGGATGTTGATGGATGTTAATGGGGCAGCTTTTGTATTGGATTACCAGATTTGCTTTGATGATTCCATGATTAGTTGTTTCCACATCTCCTTGAAGTGTTAGTACAAAACACAAATCATTTGGGTTCATCTGGAAGATTAGGGAGACCTTGTTTTTTGCTGGTTGACATCCCCATTCAATCCACCATCATTGCATTGCCTTGCACACTGCTGGCCAGTTGACTCATTTGCTCTCATGATATTCATTGGCTTGGCTGCAGACCCCAAGGTCCAGTACCTTCTTAGCAAAATTCTGCATGGCATCGGAAAACCTAATCTACCAAGGATTGTGGTAGATAAGGTCAAAACTGGTCATTCCCTTCAGAAGGGGATTACTACCACTGTCATATCAGGAGTTTACTTTCGGAATGGAGACATGTCTCGACTTTCTTGGCTGGGCTAAAAAAAGAGTTAGTGGCCGTCGATAGGGGTGATTGATTTCTCATTAATACAAACATGTGCTGCCATGTGCTCCAAAACCTGTTGTAACACGTTTGTTGTCAAATCCATGGAACCGATTTCATCCACGATATCCACGTGTCTGATTTGAGACTGTTGAACTTGGCAAAAACTGCGGGCAGCCGAAAAGGGCCGAAAATCTGCACAATTTCAACCTATATTAGAATTACATACGTATCACACATGCATCCACTATTTACATCTACTTGTGTGAAATGAAACAGTAGCAGTAGCAGTAGCGTAGCAACATTCACCTTTCCTCGCAGCAGTCTACTGAATGAGGAGGTCGCTGATTAGGTGGCTGGACCCACATCTGCAGCGATGTCTCGAAACTGTTCGGAAATTGTAGATTCAAAAAAAAATCAAAACTGTACTAGTATCATTAAGTTGGTTCTGCTGCTTGGGATGTGTTCCTTCCCGACCTTGTGTGATACAGGGAATGAGGCAAACACATACTTAAGCAAAACCAATATTGCCCAACATCGTAGGATGATCACCAGTTCACCCAGTATAAACCATTCAGCTTTACCAATGATACTCCAATGACCACAGTACAAAACTGCTGCCATGAGCCGCCCATTGGGACCGGCCTATCCGGATCCTTTGTACAGTTTTTTGGCATTGTCAACATCGACCGTATAGTCGCGCCGTGGCGCATGTGGTGCACACCACGCAGTGGCACCGATTTCACTATTCCTCCACCACTCCGTTGGCCAGCTCCTGTTCTAGCCATGACTGTCACCTGATGATCTCCAGCCTTGGAACATTTGAATCCGTGCTATGGGTGGGGTGACTGTATCTTAAGATATGAAACAGCATGAAACAACACACGAAACAATGTGAACTAATAAAAAAAACATAAAAAACAGAAAAACACCTTGGCGGCATTTCCATTGTATCATTGGGTCATCACAGCGCGCCACCGTCTTTCATCACCGTCTTTCATCACCACCACCACCACCAGCAGCAGCAGCAGCACCAGCAGCATCAGCATCAGCATCGGCATCAGCATCAGCATCATCATCATCATCATCATCGTCATCACCCATCATCACCATCACCATCACCATCATCATCATCATCACCATCACCATCATCATCATCATCACCATCACCATCACCATCATCATCATCATAATCATATCGTCCGGTGGTAGATTATGCCCTGATCATTCATTTTGACCACCGTCAATCATCCAGCAACATGATGACCATTGTGCAATGTCCCTCAGTCTCCTCGGGCAGCTTTCGCTTTCGACCAGCCGGAGTTGACTGCACCATCGAGACCATCGAGGAGATGGATTGGGAAAGGGGTTTTGACCGAGTGCAACCGTGAGGATTCTTGGTTTGACCACCCTCCAATTGAGAAGTAGTACTTTATTTGAACTTTGGGTTTCTCTTACAATTTGAGACATCCTCCGCTTAGCTTAAACCTCTCAACTACTCAGATGCTACCAAGAGTAGATCTCCAACACGTCATTCTTTGGGTTTAGTCCTCCTCCTGTGCCATGACTGATTTCAAAGGTGACAATCGAAGTCACAGCAACACACCCCTCCCCCTCTCTCTCTCTCTCTCTCTCACTCTCTCTCTCTCTCTCTCTGTGCAGCTTCCCTTCTCATTTTTTTGGACCTATCTTGCAGCTTCCCTTCTAGTTTTTCGGACCTATCTCCATCTACTTTCAGCTAACCAATTCATACCTATGTACAAACACAAACATATATTAATGATTAATGTATGTATATAATATATTCATATATAAAATTTATATTTTATTTTCTATATATATATTTTTAAATAAATATTATATATATATATTATATTATCTAAATTATCTATATTCTATATATATATTATATAAATTATATATATATTATATATTATATATATTATATAT
>Ga0126342_10006004_pt1 | contig 21400 bp, 14 predicted proteins | sample Cyp1metagenome_FD_92528 | JGI IMG/M metagenome (GOLD analysis project Ga0126342, IMG submission 92528) | Coral microbial communities from Lord Howe Island, Old Settlement Bay, Australia - Cyphastrea 1 metagenome | ecosystem: Host-associated > Invertebrates > Cnidaria > Coral ... | reverse complement strand
GATAATTTTGAATAAAGGTTTTGAATAGAAAGAGCAACCATTATTTTTGAAAATTTGAAGTTATCAAGGTAAGATCTGATGAGCTGGCAATTTGAATCAGTACATGAAAGCCACCTCAAATAATTTTTTTTTTCAGCCCCATCTGGGCAAATCTGGGTTAAGGGCCAAAAAAATTAGCTTTATTTAGGGGTAGTTTATTATTTAGTTTGGGGGTTTGGTTAGCTTTATTCAGGGGTAGTTTACAAATCGTAGGTCAACATTATATGTACATATGTATTTGTTATATGTTTATATCTATATACACAAACATATATCATAGGTGTATTTTATGGAGTAATACGGGATATCAATCCGGGATGAAGCGTTCTACGGTCAGACTCTGATCAAAGCATTGAGACGTAGACCAGATTGGGATCAAAATTCATACGGTCGAAATCCCATAAACCACCAAAAGCATGGTTGAAAGCCTCTACCCTCTGGTAAACATACAAAAAAACACCATTTTCAATAGCTATGTTTGTGTTTACCAGAGGGTAAATAATGGGATGTTTACCACCTATCAACTGGGGATTTCGCAACCATCCACCGTATCATCGCAAGTTTTTTTTGTTGCACGCGACGTTCCTCATGCCTTACTTCACAAGCCACTGCGCCGTCAACCAAAGGGTAGAGGTTTTCACCTATACCACGTTGACTGGGCTACCCTCTGGGCTGGTAAAGCCTCTACCACGTTTATCATTGCTGGGCTGACAGTCAAAAAATTGATGCTATGACAATCAATGGGAATATCCCTTACATAGGACATAGGCCTTATGTGTATATATATATATGGTAGGTACCTCCAATCAATCGGTTCCTGAGACATGGCCATTGAGACAAGGCCATTGAGACAAGGACAGCTCCCATGAAATGTAATAGGGATATGATGTCGGGATGTCATGGATGGTCACCTAGTTGCTGTTATTTGAACATGTTCACTGGGAGATGTTATGGTGATATATATATATATATATATAAAAAACAACAACTGGTTGGTGGTTTGGAACATGTTTATTTTTTTGCATATATTGGGAATAATAATTCCAAATTCCAACTGACTTTCATATTTTTCAGAGGGGTAGGTCGACCACCAACCAGACAAGATCATATTGGTGGTACCCATTGGTACCCTCAGCAATCGTGAGGATGGCAGATCATCCCGTAGGAATCCACCTCAACTGGACCTAAGTGAGTTTCTACAAGGTGGTGCCCCAGTTAGGTTAGCTAAGTTGGTGGTGAACATAACTCCAATAACTATGGTTTATGATAGATATATCTGGGTAAATTTCATCACGACCTCACTGTGACCGAGCCCTGGAATCATGGTTAGTAAGGGAAATCATCCCCAAATGGCCGCAAGATTCAGGTTAGTGAAATATTTTCATTTACCCAGATATATCTATACTTACATATGGAATTTAAAATCCAATCACTTTGTGGTTGAAGATAGGCCTAGTGAATATCCCTTCCTCCTGTGTCCATTTCTCCGACTGGTTGATTTGGCTAAAACATGTACAGCAACCCCCCAAAAAGATAGAACTGGAATCTCCTACTAACATAATTTTAACACCTATGGTTTTTAGGGGTTGCTATAGACATATATATATATATACACAGTATATATACATAACATATGATTTATACTTGATCCTGAAAGATCTCAATTTGTTGCAATGGATGTCATCTGGCACTGTCGCTAATATCAATAACCATTTCAGGCATGTTGCCTTCCACCCAATCCACGTCCATTTTAGCAATGAACAAAGCGATCACTGAGATCCTCCGAATTTCACAACATGAAGGCTACGATGATCAAGGATGCTTTATTGTAGCTTTCCTGGAGGCCTCTTGATGAGGGTACCACTGTACGCACAAAAATCACATTTGTTTGATTGTAATATATAATTCCAGGAAAAAAACAAATCCCTTCCCAAAAAAACTTTAACACACAACTTAGATCTCTTGGCTGAAAACCGCGATTTTTTTTTTGGATATCCTGGGTGGTAAATCTCGCAGGCAGCTTCCACGACCGCGCAGGCTGGAAACATTGAGAGAATTCTCCAAGCATTTTTTTGTGGGGCTCCATGTTAGTTTTTCTCTGTATGGGAATGTTGCATAAACCCTGTCTGACCTGACCGCGTGGAGGTGGAACTGCAGTAGTAATTCCCAGTTTAGCAGCCGAGGGTGTATTACTAATGGGCTTAATTTTAAGGTTGCAAGCAACAAAACAGGGGAATGTATGGAATCTTAGTCTGGAATGTATCCAGGGTCCTCTCAAAGCTCCAGTGATTTTGGCCACCTGAGACTACCGAGAGTGACCAGTCCAGGTGTGGATCGAAATTGAGGGTTTCCCCATCATGAACCAATCCCGGTTTAAAACCGCCGGAACCGCTTTGCACGTTTTTTCTTGGGTGGAAACAAAAACGAGTAGGAATCGATGTCTTTGGGCCTCATACTCTTTGAGAAACTGCTGAGATGGGCCATAGAGCTGGTGAGCGAGTAAGTGGAAAGCCTAACTGGGGATAGTTTGTGGCTTATAATCCATGGCCCATTTGTAAGGACATAATCTCAGTATAGCGCCCATGGTTAGATCCACTTCCTCAGTAATTCCGTTGCAGGCGGCGTCGGCAGAGATTGTACGAGCCTCAGTTGGGAGACGGGGGCGTCCCAGATATCACCAGTTGATATCCCTGCTGTGCGCAATTTCTTGAACCATCAGGAGAAAAAACATGGTGATTTCATGAAATTTAGGAATTAGCTAGATAGGCCATGAACCAATGATGATATCTCGGTGTATCATGTAATGTTGAATGTCGTTATACTTTTTTAAAAAAATCCACCTTTAAAGCTAACATCAATATTCATGGAAATATAGAATGATATCGTGGAATACAGCTTATTTTCATAGAATAGTCCATAATTACTATTCATTCATATTCCATGAATAATGAACTATTTATATTGATATCCATTAATGCCATTACTGTCCAGCTATTATAGGTAATTTATGGTAATTTATCATTCATTCATTCACTAATTACCATGATGACAAATGGACATGTTACATTAATGAGTATGAATGGATGATAAATTATCCATCATGGTAAATCATTCATTAATATTATTGGTATCCATAAATAAATGGACTATTGAATAATTTCCCTGGTGACTATAATTTCAATGTTTCATATTCATATTACTATTCATTCATATTCCATTGATAGTCACATCCCAGCTGGGTCAAGCTTTCTTAACCACGTCAACCAAGCATCCCCAGTGGTTTGCCAGCAGTCCATGATGATTGATTTCCGCAAGTGATTATGACTCCTCAAAACAAAGCCTCTGGTTATGTTTCACTATAGCTATGGAAAACCAGCATGTTTAATAGGATTATATATATATAAGGATTTAATAATCACCGAAGCAAATGGACCATTTCCATAGCAATTAGCCGTAAATCTCGGAATATGTGATATCGAAGGGAACACATCGTGATTTGACCATCAAAAGGCGGAATGTAATAATGACTAAGAATCGGGTTGGGCTTCACCTGATGATCGAGTATCTGGCCCACATTAAAGGGGATCTATCCCAACTTAATTAGCCGTGTCATCGTGGTTTTAGCAAGTAATAATACCAACTCCACCCCCAAGTATGATTGGCTATGCATGTATGTATATATATATATATATGTGTGTGTGTGCAGAACATATCTACATAACATTTACATAACTATAGTTACAGTATGTTCTTTGTTTGCTTCCTAATATTAATATATTAGACATTATTTATTGTATATATAATATTCATTATTCATCGTTTGTAATCTTCTGTGGCTCATGTTTTGATGCCAAACAGAAACAAAGAAATTCCCCGAACAAACATCCAGAGTACATTTTTTGTATTTACAATAAGCGTCAAGCATGAATCTCGATTTGAGTAACAACAAACAAGAGTCATGAGTCATAATTATTGTCCATCATCTTTGATTTGTCCATCATCCTTGCATATACGGTCCGACTCTGAGATGAGGAAGGAGTTTCCAGTTTCGCAGTGAAAACTGCCGAACTGTTTGCGCGCGAAAAGGACTCAAGGAGTCCACCTAGTAGGACCACGCAAGACACAAGAGGGACAAGAGGGACAACAGGGATTATATAGGTGCAAAGCAGAAGTGAACGGGCAAGGCATCATCGCTCTGAGCAAAATCCAGCTGCCTTGGGAAGTGTGCCGGAAGCGAAGGGGGCGAGCCACGCGGCCATCGCCGCGGCAGTTCCAGAAATCGCCATATTGATGTTGAATAGCGCCACCGGCAAGCCTACGCCAGCGTTATTGCAAAGATGAGTTGGCCAAACTATATTATATGGAGATTTCAAGCACGAACATTGATCAATTCCTGTGACAATACTCCTACGACGCAGGCTTGGGTTCACAAATAATTTGCACGACCCAACACATAAAATTATTCGGGTTTGTCTAAAAATGGGGGATTCCTAACTCGATTGGCTACTTATCATGTGCCCTCTGAAAATGTCAGACGCCCACATTCAACAAAATTTTCACAAAATCGATGGGTTATGCATAGTATCACCATGACCCATGTCAATTCATGGGTTTCTTTGCGTCCAGTGAACGAAGTGGTTAGAAAAAATATCCATGAAGGCCATCCCAACGATTTTCCTTAAAAAAAAAACTGATGGTGGATGATCCCGACAAGTTCCCATTAAGTATCATTACCCACTGGTTATTTGTTACATAGCCATGGAAAATCACAATTTTTATTAGGTAAACCATCTATAAATGGGCCATGGCTTCCATGGCTATGTTAAATAACCAGAGGGTACATGTTTTCATGGTTGAATACCTACCCATTCCCACTCAATATCCCTTATTTCATGGTTGAAACCTTGCAACTCCTCATTTCTCATGGCTAAATTATCCCATCAAAAATGACCAACAGTTGACCCATCTTCGCAAAAAAAGGACGCCGTGGTCTTGGAAGCCTTGCCACCTGATATCCGGGAGGAGGCAGCGTGGGTATAACTGGATTTGATGGTTGGTTTTTGTGGGACTTTGAATGCTTAGCAGGGAATGGGGGAATGATCCACAATAACTATCAATAATAATCCCATTCCCCTATTCCCATCCATTCCCTACAAAGCACCAGTAAGTAAATGGAGATCTGATGGAATTCAATGGGACACAAATAACATATAGATTTTCATCATCTATACAATCACGTAAAAAAAACATCGGAGTCCTTGAGTTTGCCTTTTCAGTGCAGGAAAAATATCACTTGAAATGGGCCCCACTAGGTGATTTACCGAAGTTCAGGTTTCACCGTTTCACCGGTAGAAAGGAGGGATGATAACTCCAAGCACATGGTACTGGTAGAGTATTTGTATGTGTTGCTGTGAAATTCAGGGGTAGCCGGGGTATCCTTAAGACTCAAACTCGGAGTCATCCGAAGGTTCTACGCGAAGAAGCTGCCAGACAACGAGAGCAGCAGGCCGCTTTTTTTTCTGTGCGTGTACGGGTTGAGCCAGTGACAACACAGTGTTTATCAGTGGAATGTATGGTTGATGGTGTGAAAGTGTATGGTTAACCCAGAAAAAATACGGATTGAGGTGACCGATCAGTTTGGCTTAAATTTTAGTTTTAAAATGATCATCTATTGGTTTATGCAGCAAAATTGTTGTTGTTGTTTTTTTTCCTTCCTCGGCCAAAGAGGAGTGCAAACATTTTGTTTGAAACAGCCGCGAACGTATGAAACAATAAACATCGACATGATTCAACCAACGAAAGTGAGAGATCTTATGACTAACATGAGTATCAATGATTATAATTTATCATGAACAACCAGCAACAGCCGGAAGAATCAGCTTACCCCCATCAACTTATCTCTATCAAACTTTCCTATGCCTAACATATCTCTATCAAGCTTCTCGAGCCAGCTCCAGATGACGAAGTGCTGTTGCCATGCCACAGAATGTGTTCCAAATCTCCATGCTTTCATGGAGCTGAAAGCCCAAGAAACCAACAAAAAATGATGGTCATTCCATATATGCTCCATGTATGGAATATCAACATTTACCCCAAACATAGCCCACATGTAGTCAAATATTCCATTCATGGAGCATATGGGGATAGCTCTCCACAACAAGTTAGAAACCCAGAATTGGATGGTGGGAAACTCCAATGAACTTTGGAGTGTTTGGAGCGGCCAGGTTCCGGTCAAATTTCCCTTGAATCCATCAGGCAGCCACTGCTTCAGCTGAAGGCGCAGGTCAGTTGGATCAATTTGGTTCAACCAAAAGATCAACCTTGGAACTTTGGAGATGGAACATTGGTTTATCCATTGGCGTTCCTTTCAAACAAAGTATCCCCAATTTTCCCCAATGACATGTATTAGTCATTGATTTTCATCATTTTGGGGATTGGGCAAGTCATTAGGGATGGCTGGAGGTCATTGGATTTATGTGACCTCAAAGGGGCCTCAAGTTGTAGCCATTTTTTTAATTGAGATGTCACTCTAAAACTTGGTGAAAGGCGTGAAAGACATTGAAAGACTAGGGTTTAACCATGTTTAACGCCACACAAGATCAATAGGGTGTTGAACCACCAGATGATGGAAACGATTTCCTGTATGGTTTGTTTGAGAAGATATCATGTATATGTAGTGGGAACACCATTTTGAACATCATTTACGCAGCCCAATAGAATAAAGGACATAACAGGAACAGGATATCGTTAATAATCTGATTGGCGGGGTTGTCAAAAAATGGGGGAACAGGTTTCACCAATGTTTGGCGGTGAAATATGGCAACATACCTCATTACGGTTGGTGAATTCATGCTAAATCACCCAGTTGATGCCCTTTTTTGTTGGTTGGTTTATGCAGAATTTCTATTGCTCACATGTCCGTTTAGTTTGTTTCTTATCCATAGTTTTGTTGTGTCAACTGCCCACGTCATAATACTGGCAACTTTGATCTGATTCCATGTCCTTCAACCAGCCTTTGGCTGACCAACCAAGAAACCATGTGTCAATGGATTGGTTTACGGGAAATGTTACAGGGAACCATCGATTTTCCCATTAAATCTGGGCCTTTCCTGTAATTTGTCCCTTTAAACCAAGCCATTGAGATACAGGATTGTCATGCCCCCATCACTTTAAAACTCACGGCACAGCCGCCATTGTCTCTGAGCGCATCAGCTTTGCCTCACTATCGAGAGTTGTTGGGAAAGCACTGACTGAAGCGGTAGCTAAGTTGGTAAACATTACCCACTGATGGTTTATGGCAACCATTAACTATACTTACCCGGATCGTAAGTATAGTTAACACATGTTATATAATGATATATAATGATATTATTACTCTCTAACTATGGTGTATGACTCCAATAATGAAGTATTTAACATATATACATATAATTACATATGCATATATGTTTTATATGGAGGTTTGCTAAAATGGGGGTACTCCCACTGGTTGGTTTATAGTGGGAAATCCTTTTCTAAAATGGATGGGTTAGGGGTACCCCCATGACTTAGGAAACTTACGGACTCCTCCAGGTCGCGGGGCTGGCAGCAATGAATTGGACAACGCCTCCTTCATTGCGTGGGGCTTCCTGGGGGTCGGGAAAAGCACGGGGGAAATCTGTGTTTTTTTTCCGAGAAAAAATATGGGGAAAAAACATCTATTAATATGTCTTGTTTGGGATTTGATTAACCATGAATAGCCATGGTCATGGTCTTTAATGAAACATCTTCGCCCCAACCCGGACGTTGCTCCACACTTACAATCTTCCCCCTATGAACAATCTGTTGATTGGGGTAATAACATCAACTTCATCTTCATAGCCACCTGAAGTCAGACGCGGCGCAAAGTCAGGGTTGCAGCGAACATCTTTCTAAGTGGATTTGTTTTAGGGCATGATTCGTTAGCTCGGCAGGCCAGATTTGTTAACTTTTGGTTGTTTTGTTTGCTTGGGAAATCACTGGATCAATCCATGGAACTGGCTGCAAAGCCATTGGAAATCCATTGGAAATTGGTGGGTTTCTTCACATGGACCCAGCGAGTGGATCTTTCATGAAATCCTATGAAAACCACCTTTTTTGGCGTTAAATGTTGTTACATCACCATTTTTGATGCTTCAGAATCCCTGAGTTACAAGTTGAGACCCCCCAGTTATAAGTTGGTTAACAACCCCCATTTACTACAATTATATCCTTAGTAAACCCAACAGTTAGCCGAATTATAAATCTGTCAGTTTATATAGCTATCAATACAAATCAGCTACAAATCCCAATTTTTCTTTTTTCCCATGGCTTTCCCAAACGGGTTTCCCCCTTTTAACGGGGATCTCACCAGGACGACGATAGCGCTACGCCGCCTGACGCCCCTCAGGTCCTTAGATCCCATGCTGCGGGAGGAAGTCTTGCTGAGCGCACCTGAGGCGCACGATGTGGTGATTACTTATCCGATATGGAATATTTTTCATGGGATATCCATGGGATATTGATAAGATATTAATATAAATCCCATTAATTCCATGGAATATTCCATGGCTATGTTAAATGACCAGATGGTACCTATTAATGGTATAAATGGATTTGTTCATGATATATCAATGGCATATAACTATGGAAAACCATCATGCTATTAATGGGAAAACTCACGAACTTTCTGTGGCCATTTTCAATAGCGAACTGTTTGTTTACCAGGGGTAATGGGATATCCATGGGATATTGATAAGATATTGTGAATGGTATAAATGGAATATTAATGATATATCCATGGCATTTTTTCATGGACATAGTATGGGGGTTTCCTGGAACAGGGGTACCCCAATAGCCGGATGGTTTACAATTAATGGGAAACCCATCTATAAATGGATGATTTGGGGCTAGCCCTATTTTAGGAAACCTCCATATCACTATGGAATATGTCCATATATTTCCTATGATCTTCGAGTGATTCTAGCCAGGGGTGTGAAAAAGAAAATGAACATTTTTTGTCACAATTTGGTGGTGTCCTAAGTCATAGGGGTACCCCCAAATCATCCATATTATTTTTATTTAATAGATTTTAGTTTTAATAGTATTTTCCATTATAAACCATCCAGCTATTGGGGTACCCCTATGATGGAGGAAACCTCCAAATCCAGCCTGATAGGGATTTCCAACCATTGCCCATTATTCTGGTTACTTATATGTTCTCATTATATCCTCACATATCACCAAATGTGATGTTTAAAGCATGTTTAAGACCTAATTTCACCCATGTGAGTGGCCATTAAGCCGCCATTCAATTATAAAAAAAACATTGCATCCCATTTTTTATTGGGTGAATTTCCATAAAACCCTGTAAAATCTACGTTACACCCGACTTTTCCCTTGCAAAATTGCCAGTTATATAGATTGGAATACAATGGAATATTTTATTGATATAACATAAATACCGAAATACCATTCAGAAATGTCCGTGAACAATATCATCTTACAGTAGATTCAGATCCTCATATTTTCCCTTTAAACAAAAGCAATGAAATCCAGATTGTCCCTATGAAATCCTTTATTTCATCTGTTCAAGTGTTTTAGATCCTCTATTTCATCTGTTCAAATCCTATAAGACTGTTAAATACTATTCAAGACTGATCGTATCAGATATAGTCTTAGTTATAGTCTTAGTCTTAGTCACAGATAGCCAATATCTACTACTGACCTATACTTATAGATTGAGTTCTCTCAATCTAGTTGACTCAATATTTCATTCAAGACTGATCTTATCAGTACTTAATAGGTCATAAAGACTATACAGATTCTTTACAGACTGTTAATCCCCTATGAAAATAGTTAACTTATGACCCAATTAATAGTTACGTATTACCAGCCTGTTAATAGTCAACCTACGGTGGATGGAAGAAATCGTGCACCAGTTGGTAGGAGGTTTATCCCATTATTTAAAGGGGTTTAACCATCCAAGGTGGTGCAGGATTTCTTCCATCCACAGTATGTCCAAATTAGCGAAGATCCTTTAATAGATTAATTGGGACATAGGTTAACTATTGATTATTGAATAATATTTCATATTGATAATCTATTGAACGATCCCAATTGATTCTGAACAGTTATTCAATTGCCACAGATTGATCTTTAATCAACAGTTATTAACAGTTATTCAATCAACACTTATTATCTTGGGTAGTCACAAATTGATTCAATCCCCTGACCCTACTGACTCACAGGAAGTCCTTCGGACACTCCCAGCAGAGCTGGTGGCGGAAGCGCAGCTGCTGAGGGATCGCGTTCCTTGACGGAGCCAGTGGTACCCCATGAAAAGCCAGGAAAATGTCTGTTAAATTTAAACCATGAAAAATAGATATATACATATATATGCGATGTCTAGAATGGAAATTCTAGTGATTAAACCATGAAACATAGGATATTTAGTTGGAATTAGTCGGGATTTAACCATTAAGAATGGGATATTTACTGGAAATTTGGGGATTTAACCGTCAGTAAAACTTGAATCTGGGGATGTGAAGTCCTACTTGGTGATCCCGACTTTTGGAGGTTACCACTGTAGCTATACCCATTGATAAACCAATTCGAATTTCATGGGAATTCATGGGAGCTAAGCATCGTCAAGAGGGACTTGACTATCCGGGAAAAGGTTGCCCCATAGATAGATAATCTGCTTTACAACTAGAGTAACTACGATCTATGGTGGTTATAATGGCCATAGTCAGATGGGTTTATACATTAAACCAACTTAAGGCTAGGGCACCACCTTGTGATGATGTTAATGTTGGATGTTGGTTGGTGGATTCCTTTCCCTCAAAACCGAAAACCGGGGGAATCAACGACGATGATTTCCTAAAAGTGGCAAGTGCGCAACCAATGTAGAACATTAATATGGTCAAATTGGTTGTATAAAATATCTACTGATGATTTGTTTGGGAGTAGCCATGCAATATGGTGATTAATTGGTGGGATTTAATATGTGGGAGTATACTGCCTGGTGTATAGGATATTGTCATCATCCACTGTGGCAATATCTAACGAGTTACTTAAGCAATGGACATTGCTTAACCGGTGATTTGAAAAGTGCTCTTTTTTTAATGAGGAGAGCTATACAACGTTTGCTATGTGAGTCATGTTCCCGTGTGTGTGTGTGTGTTTGTGTGTCACTGCTCAAATGAACCGTTGAATCAACCTATATATATATATCCAATGTGTATATAAATATATATGTATATGTGTTTATGCTTATATGTATATGCATATGCATATAAATATGTATATAGATATGTATCTGTATATGTATATGTATATGTATATGTATATGTATATGTATATGTATATATACACGCACAAAACATATATATATATATATATATATTCATATATAGTCATATGTAATCAAATATAATCATATTTAATCATATATAATCATGTTTAATCACATATAATTATATTGAATCATTTATAATCATATTGAATCATATATAATCATTTATAATCATATATAATCATATATATATACTAACATTCATTCATTCGTTCATTCATCCATCCATCCATCCATTCATTCATTCATTCATTCATACATACATACATACATATATATATACATACACACATACACACATACACACATACATACACAAAGTACACACTGGGCTGTTTTTGAGAATTGAAGCTGGTTCCAGAAGTTGTGTGAATGGAAACACGGTACCGCATTGAACAGAAACCGAAATCAACAGTTCAACTAGTTGACTGCAGGTACACCAGGGTGATCAGCCCCGGCTTCCACCATCATGCATAGCTTCGTTGGCATGGGCTTGCATGATGGCCGCATGCCCCCTGCATATTCAATCATATTCATACCACGCCCTGTGTAAGAAGGGTTTACACCCACACACATATATATATATATATGTGGCAACAGGCTGCCCTGTGATCTACCTATATTCGATTCTTTGAAAAATGATTTAATCTATATAGTTCAAGAACTTCAACAGAGCATAAGCTTTGACAGGATTCAACACGCTTTAAATAAAGCAAAATTGTGAAAAGTTTCAAACATTTGAATTATTATATATTTATATATATAATTATATATATATATATCAAGATCCCAAAAAATCCGAATATTTCAAAGGTATAAATATTCCAATTACTCCAAATATTTCAAATATACCAAATATTCCAAATATTTCAAATATTCTGGATATTTCAGATTTCAAATATCCTGAACTACATTTAATTCAAACAATGAAAAGATTCTAGATTTCCTATTGATTACAAATGTTTGAAATATTTCAAAGATTACAATTATTCCAAAACTAGTTTCAATATTTGCAATATTTGGAATATTTTGCATATTCGAAATATTCCACATTTTGCAAATATCTCACATATTCCAAATATTTAAAATATTCCAAACATTTAAAATATTTCAAATAATCCAATGTTTCGAATATTCCAAATGTTCCAAATTGCCGGGTGCATATTCGAAATCCAGCCACAGGAAACAGCTACCGTTAGACAAAACAGACATATTCGTGCAAACAGAAGAGTTGTTGAGACCAGTCAGGATGGAATGGTGGCAGATGTTGACTTGATTGCCCTTCATCTCGTATTCCTTCAACAGCGCGCCATGAATTTGTCTTCAACGTTCAGGCCAAAATCATGGACTCCATTAACAAAGATCAGACACATCCAGTAAGATCGGAAAGTCAACTGCTATGAACTTGAGGAAGCGTCTGCTTGGACTTTGCATTAGCAGATATGCAAATCATCAATTTCAATGAAAATCGAACGGTTTCAGCCGAAACTGAGCCAGTTAATGGCAGAGCCTTCGCTTCAGGTGTATATAGTTCCGGGATTGTTCAACTTTTTCGCGCTTTAGCAATATCGAATGATGCTAAAAGATCTGCCAGACTACCTCCAACGACACTTGACAACATTGGTGATGCAGTTCAAGGACGTGCAGATCTGAAGAAATATTTCCATATGAACGCACATGGCAGTCATCCGATGTCGTGGTGGCCGAAGGAGAAACCACAAGAACATGAAAGTCAGGCTAGTGGAAGCACTGGCTCACATACCACCACTTTGTCAGAAGCTGCTCAAAGCTATGCGTGGCATTCAATCTCAAATTTTTGCAACTTGCGCCAAAGACAGCAGATTGACTGGGAGACAGTTTCATCTGCTTCAGAGTCTCATGATATGGATGATAGCGCCTAAAGGGCGTGACTTTCCCAAGCAAGTGTCAAAATTGACATGTTGAATGCTTGGAACAAGTAGATCATAGATAAGCCTCTTGGCATTTATATATATCTATTATTTACACCGATATATACATACATAGTATACGCACCGTCGCATTTTTTCCACCCATCCACCCATCCAACCATCCATCCATCCATCCATCCATCTATATATCTATATTTATCTATCGATCTTTCTTTTTTTCTATCTATCTATCTTTTTATCTTTCTATCCATCTATCTACCTATCTATCTATCTATCTAACTATCTAACTATCTACCTATCTAGATGTCTATCTATCTATTTTTCTTTCTTTCTATCTACCTAGCTATCTAGCTATCACTCTATCTATCTATCTATCTAGCTATCTATCTATCTATCTATCTATCTTTCTATCTATCTTTCTAGCTATCTAGTTATCTAGCTATCTAGCTATCTAGCTAGCTATCTATCTATCGATCTATCTATCTTTCTGGTCGTAACATCCAAAAAGGTAGAAACGTTGTTTGCCAGTTTTAGGGTTCTTTATATATATATATATATTTGTAATTATGTAATTTATAAAACTATGATTGTTTATGTATATATACATGTATATATATATATAGATGTTTTTTGTTTAAAAAAAATGTGTATATATATATATATATATATATTTATTCCCCATATGTACATGTGTATATGTTCAATTTTTGGCAATATGTAATCCACCAACCACTGGCATTTTCCGGCATGTCATCGACTGGACTTTGATGCACCAGGCTTTTACACGCATTGCACTCCGTCGCGACGTTCCACCGGCGGCTGGGGTCCTGGTGTTTGGCAGAGCTGGAGGGGGTCACAGTCCTAAATTTTAAAGGTGCGTTTTTTTTTTTTTTAATAGACTGTATCACCAACGAATATTGAAGTTGAACTGGTCACTTCAAACATTTGATGATTTGGCCAGTAAAAAGCGAGGATTGAACCCAGCATAATAGTGATTCAACCATCCAAGTTGGATATGATAGGTCTACAACCAACTGAAGACTGGTTGATGGTTTCAGATGTTGGTAATTTACCAAACATCAGTGGGGTGACCACAAAAAAATAATAGTTGATATAACGGGATATCAGAACATATATTTTGATGGTTTGTGGGTTTATATGTGTTTTAGGTTTTCCCCATTTAGGGTTTTGACAAAAGCAACAGTTTTGGGGGCTTCAGATCACCATGCAGTTTCGATTTTTTTTCGTCGAAAAATGGGGTGTGGCCCCTTTTTGCGGCCATTGACACATTTAAGAAAACTACGATAAACACTTACAAAAAAAAACAAACAAAAACTGGTTTGAACTGCCTAATTTGAGACAAACCCAAATTTTGTGGAAGCGTGGTGAATGGATGTGCATGATGGGTCTGAATAGAAGGCTGTGGAGACACGCAGACATTTTTTTTCGCGCCATATATTTCAATGAGGTGATTTTTGATTCTGAGTATCTACGTATTTTTGCTGACTTCATAATCACCAACGGTGGAGGTGCTACCATCAGTTATATTTGGGAGGTTTCCCAACAATTTAGCTCTTGGTTTCAGCCACTGAAATCTCGGCGATTGGAGTCTAGTCTATACTTGGTTGATGGTTTCAAGTATCGGTGATTTGGGAAAATTGCCCCAAGCATCAACCGGAATTTCACGAAACAAACATGGGGCTAATCTGATTGTTTACCATTGGTGGTTTCCAAAGATGTTTGATCATCCAAATTTCGAACAAAATTTTTGATGAACTGACCAAAAAAACCAATGAAGATCTTGAAATCATCCGTTTTGTGCTTGAGATGATCCTGAATGAAATGTAATTCATTTTTTTCGACTCTTCAACTTGGTTTATCACTTGGTTAACTAGGGTTGATGGCCCTGGGTTTACAAACCACCTTTGAACTGGGAGGGCCCACCTTGTTCTTGTGGCCAAAAAATATATCCCAAATCCCAAATTACTGGACTCCTGCTGTTTAATGACTGACGAAGTCCTGGTCAGGCCAGGGCCACCACTTCAGTCTAAGTCCTATCATTGGTCATAGTCATATGGATCATATTGGTCCAACTTGTGAAACCCTCGTTCATACTAAACATGGCCCCCTGAAACAAAAATGATTTAGTGGGGGATTTACAGATATTTGGAACTATTTAGGGTATGTATGCATATTATTTCGGTAGGGGGGGATGGAAGTCTTCTTACAAGCTCTTCGGCTGGCAAGCTGACGCCTTTTAGTTGCACCAGATCAGTCCTGCTGTTGAGTGGGGCAACAGGTCGTGCGGCCGTCGCTACACTCCAAGTTGCATCCCCATCATCCAGGTTTATCCAGGTACACACAGATGACCACAAACAATAATATCCATATGAGATGAGTTAATACAACATAGTAGTATTCCTATCTCATTACAGATAGGCATCTCGCAGCTTCCCAATTGGTTAGGGCTTGATGGATGTCCTGACCCATGGCTGATTTGTATTTATTGGGGGGGTCTCTTCCTGCGGAACCCCCAAAAAGGGTTTCACATTTAATGGGATCTAATGGGATTTAGTTAGCCAAGTTGGTTGATCATTCGGCGAACGATTGGATTTATGGGAAATATAACCATAGCTATATATATAATACATATAGTTAAATGGAGAACACACACACCAAGTTGTCACTCGGGGGGTACTTCCTGCAACTACAAAAATCAAACATTTTGGATTTGATGCTATACCAATCAACTTCTCCAATCAGACACCCCAACTGCTTTGGTGATTTACTTCAACCGTTTGTTTCTGACTTTAACACATTCAGAAAGCTTGCACCAAAATAGAGTCGATATGGTAGCGTCAATGGGAATGACGAGAACGCCACGTAATGTGGTTACTTGGTGGTTCATCCCAGTTAGTAAGTCGGTTATAATCCTAGTTACAAGTGGAATAATCCTATTTAGCCCATTTATAACCAGGGTTATAACCTACTTAGTAAGTGGGATGAACCACCAAGTATGGCTACCATTCTTTGAGTATCCTATGGGAAAAATATCCTATACCCATAGGATCCATGCATGCTATATACTATATATGGTAACATGGATCCCATCAATATACCCCAGTCATGTTAGCATTTTTCTACCAGCACCATGGATCCGTCATGGGATATGGGTAGCCGCCGGGTAGCCTATGAAATTTCTGGTTGGCACGGTGGTTTTCTCCACCCTGGAGGATCCCTGGAGGATCCTCACCCAGGCCTATCAGGATTTCTCCCCTGAAAGGGTTCTAGACCCAGTATAACCACAAGAAATCATAACCCTAGAAAAGATCAACACGTGTTTTTGTGCACTGTAGTTCGATGTTCGTTTTTTTTCTCCCCATATTTTAAAGGTTTCCATGTTTTTATTTTTTCCTCGGGGTATACACCCTGTCAATTTAAGACAGCCATGGAAAACCACCATGATTAGTAGATAAATCATCTACAAATAGGCCCTGCCCAGGTGGGTCGCTTGCCGATGGGTGGACCGCCTGCGCAGGAGCCATGAAAACAGTGGGCTTTAATGGGAATTCTAGGGCCAGATAGGGGGGATACAACTTAAGAATGATGGTTGGATGGTTGTGAGATAGTGGGTTATTAGCTACAATGTTTTTTTTGAACTCTGGTAAGATTTGTTTTTGATGGCTATCAATGTTTTATTTAAAGGGGACTTGCACCATCACTTATTTTGTTGTTTTGAAACGGAGGCTAAACTATCAATGATATGGTGATTTTTGCGTGATGAAAGCTGGTTGATATGTTCTGCAGGGGGGTGATTAAAGTATCTGATTTATTCAGGATTACATATGATAATCCACAAGCAACGGGATACTGAAAAAATACTGAACTGGACTGGCTAAGAAGCTCAAGAACTTGGTAGGGAGTTAGTTATCATCCATCCCGATCGTGTGTACCCTCTGGTGAACTAACATAGCTATTGAAAATTGCCATTCAGTTCGTGGATTTACCCATTAATAGCATAGTGATTTTCCAGTTCGCTATGTAAACGTTTACCAGAGGGTACCGGAACTACAAGCCAGAAATGGGTTATATCAATGGGAATTTCAGGATCCTAAAATGGAGGTACTGTACCATTTTGTTGGCCATATTTTGTGGGATATTCCCTAAAAAATAGGCCTGAAAAATAGGCCTTATATATGGAATCGGTACCTCCGTCCTCAATCGGTTCCAGCTCGTCATGGCCATTGATGATCACCTGATACCATGGTTATGAAATGTTATGAACCACTAATTGAGATGCAACCCTCCCACGTAGCCGTTCAATCCAATGAAAGTACCGAATCCTCATGGAAATCACAATGTTTTACCATGGAAATCATCATGAAATCCCATGAAAAATCACAGTTGTTGATGGTTACATCTGGTTACATCTGGTTACATCTGGTTACATCTGGTTACATTTGGTTAAATCTGGTTAAATCTGGTTAAATCTGGTTAAATCTGGTTAAATCTGGTTAAATCCCACTAAATCACCATTTTTGATTGTCAATCCTCATCAAATCACCCTTCTTTGCTTGTGACCGCCACACCGCAGCCACGGCAGGAGATCCCTGGACGTAGTGGCAATGCCAACGTGGTGCTGGGCGATGCATCGACGCGACCCGTGCAGGCGACGGGATTAGAGATTATAGAGATCTGAAGTCTGATCAGAGAATGGTTTATAGTGGCTAAAAGTAATATATATATATATATAATAGTGATAGTGGATGTAATCCATACTGAAGTCAGATCTGATTAGAGATCATGATTGATTTTATCATATTTTATCATACAATAATCATGGTTTATAGTGTTTTATCTATGTGGTTGATCAGATAAGAGAATCTGATGATTGATTTTATCACATTTTTATCCATTATCATAGTGGTTTATAGTGGTTCATAGTAATCCACACAGCTATAATGGTTAATAAGTACTGTAGTAGATAGTAATGGATAATAGTGGTTAATACTGGTTGATGATGGTTAAAAATATTGGTTATAGGATGTTATAGGGATTACTATCATACTTCATAATGGTTTATAAAGGGATTACTCTCAGATAATGATGATTTTTATTTACAATGGATAGGAATCCCTATAGCTATGATTAATGTTTCACAGTGGCTAATGGGGATTCAACCAAAAAACACAGGATTAGTGGGAAATAATGGTTGATAAATTGTTCATAATGGGATATTTCATGGGATATTTATATAAGATTATATATATAAGTCAGATGAGGAAATTGACGATCCAATTGTTGGGATATATTGGTTGAATCCACGATTTTTTATTGTCCAATGGTTGCTGATTTGGATTATATATATATATACATGATTATACCCCCTCCATTATTTCCATGAAATATACCCTCGTCCTGTTCCTTCACCGTTACGGCGAAACGTTTCACTGGGTCAACGCCCAAGTGGCCCCGTTGGGATCCTGGTTCCCAAGCAGCCCAAAGATGGGATGAATGGATGGGGCCAAAAACACATATGGTTGAATCCTGGAAGAACATATTATGAATTATTATGAATTAGTGTATTTGATTTGTTATATATATGTATACATATTACATATTTTTTTCATGTGCCATGTGCTTCTGGAAGGACTGACATGTTGATGGCAAAGGATTTGTTCCGGTTTCTTTGGGAGGACTATTGGCCGAGTTTTCTACAACTTACATCAATGTAGGGGTCGGACTAATTCAGGTGATACTGCGTGCCGTGGCTCAACAGAGGTTTCAGTTTGTATCATCTCAAAAGAAAGATCGTCTCAAGCTCGCATTTGGATTCTCCAGCAATGGCAAGCACTGCCTTACCAGAGGAAGAGAAATCAACTTCCAAAGTTCCAAACCGCTTTCACGTTTCCTTGCCTAGTGGACACAGTGAAACCGTCTCAGTCTTGGCCACCTCAACATCCCCAGCCATGGCGAGCAATCCCGTGAGGGCAGACGGTTGTCTTTCCTCCATTTTTTCCTATTGTTTCAGCTACATAGATCTTAGCAACCGTGTCATGAAGCGCGCTGAAAGCTGTCAGAAGGCAGACAGTTCCATTGAACTTGAAGTCTTTTTGCCAAGTGGACGGTGTGAAACTGTCGCCGTCTCATAGTCTGGCACAGTTGCTGACTTAAAAATAGCTGCACAACAGTCTTTTGGGCATCGTTTCCTGAGACTTGCTACAGGTGAAGGCCGTCTTTTGGATCCAAGAGAATCTCTTCAAATTTCTGGGCTTCAAGACGGAGACAGCATTGCTGCTGTTGCACAGCAGCCAAAGATAGCTGCAACCGGAAGAGCGTTTGCTTTGTGGTGTGGTGGGGGACACAGAATCGTCACCTGGGGCCATCCAGACTACGGTGGTGACAGCTCCAGAGTCCAAGATCAGTTGAGGAATGTTCAGCAGGTTCGTGCCACACGGAGTGCTTTTGCTGCCATTTTGGCAGATGGAAGCGTTGTGACCTGGGGCGATCCAGATTTTGGTGGTGACAGCTCCAGAGTCCAACATCAGCTGACAAATGTTCAGCAGATCTGTGGCACACAACATGCTTTTGCTGCAATCTTGGCAGATGGAAGCGTCGTGACCTGGGGCCATCCAGAACATGGTGGTGACAGCTCCACAGTCCGACATCAGCTCAGGAACGTCCAGCAGATTTCTAGCACAGTCGCTGCTTTTGCTGCTGTTTTGGCAGATGGAACCGTGGTGACGTGGGGCAGCCCAGTCAATGGTGGTGACAGCTCCAGAGTCCAATATCAGCTCATGAATGTGCAGCAGATTTGTGGCACACTTGTTGCTTTTGCTGCGATTTTGGCAGATGGAAGCGTGGTTACCTGGGGCAGGCCAGGCTGGGGTGGCAACAGCTCCAGAGTCCAATTTCAGCTGAGGAATGTTCAGCAGATTTGTGGCACACTTGGTGCTTTTGCTGCGGTTTTGGCAGATGGAAATGTGGTGACCTGGGGCAATCCAGACTATGGCGGTGACAGCTCTGCAGTCCAAGATCAGCTGAGGAATGTTCAGCAGATTTGCGGAACACACCGAGCTTTTGCTTCCATTTTGGCAGATGGAACCGTAGTGACCTGGGGCGATCCAGACTATGCTGGTGACAGTTCCAGAGTTCAGGACCTGCTTAGACATGTTCAGCAAATTTGTGCCACAGACTCTGCTTTCGCGACCATTTTAAACGATGGAACTGCGGTGACATGGGAAAATCCAAGCTATGGTGGTGATAGCTCGACAGTCCAGGACCAGCTTAAGAATGTTCAGGAGATTTGTGGAACAGCCGATGCTTTTGCTGCCATTTTGGCGGATGGAAGCATCGTGACATGGGGCAACCAAGCCCATGGCGGTGACAGCTCCACAATTGAGGATCAGCTCATCTATATCTAAACGCATGTCAGGGGCAAAAGTGAAAGTCCAGCTAGCCGAGCCGATTTGCATGCGTTCCACGTGGAAAATTGGGCGTTTACTTCGCCATGTTTTGTGGACACTCATCACTTGCAACTGCCAAAGCGGTCCATGTTTGTATGTTTGACAGTAGAATGAATCATTGAAGTAGGAACTTACCCTCTGGTAAAACTCACCGAATTATGGAAAAACAACACCACTTTCAGTAGGTGAATCAACTACAAAGGGACCATTTTCAATAGCAAACTGTTAGTTTACCGGAGGGTAGTTCCAGCTTCACCCAGGTGGATGATATAATCAACGTGAGCAGTTTCAAAATCCACAGATGGTTGATGATTGTTTGGGAGCTAGTAACCTACCCTATAGAGGGACAATACATACATATAATTATATATACATATATTTATACATATATATATACATATACACATAATTATATATATATATACATATACATATACATATATATATATGTATATGTGTATATATATTTACATATATACATATATATACATCTATATTTATACATAGTATATATATATATACATATATATATATATATATATTTATTTATATATACACATTATATATATATATATATATTGTATATATATATATACATATATATATATATATATATATATATATATATATAT
>Ga0126342_10006003_pt1 | contig 21400 bp, 26 predicted proteins | sample Cyp1metagenome_FD_92528 | JGI IMG/M metagenome (GOLD analysis project Ga0126342, IMG submission 92528) | Coral microbial communities from Lord Howe Island, Old Settlement Bay, Australia - Cyphastrea 1 metagenome | ecosystem: Host-associated > Invertebrates > Cnidaria > Coral ... | reverse complement strand
TTGATCCGCAAGACTCTCCGAAATACTTTCAAAAACCTAGTGCGAGCACTGACCTAGCCACGTGTGGATATGAGCAGGCAAAACCGCTGGGTTCAATGTCGCCAGGCTCAAGTGGTCAAATCCAAGCTGGGCATTGCCTAGTCACATCTAGCCACTCCCTTACCGTTTCAAACCCTGATGTTGTAGGTCAATCCAATGAACCGAATTTTCTCAACGAACGCACGCGTCAGCAATCCCGGTTGAATCCGTACCCGCGATTTCAGCAGTCATGCTCCTTCCACCAAGCCTAGTGCACCTTGATCGCAATTGAATCCAATGAGTATGAAAGAGAACGCGCTGCAAATTTCAAGGTAGTTTTCAGGCAATGAACCAAACAAGGAAGAATTGGTACAGGCTCGCTTATTTCCCTTATTTTTCTTGTACTGGACGATGATACAAAGGTGAAACAAGGTGAAACGAGCTCTCTGAGTGAAACACGGCCAAACCTCTGGCAAGTCATGGAAACCGAATGGAAACCCAAAAAATCTGAACGCTTTTTGGGCCCTTCTCTCACTAAGTCACGGCCCTCTTGGCCAACAGGTTTGGCAGTGAGCCAGTTGCCTTTAGCACAAACTCAGTTGCAGCCTGGACAGATAGTGGCGGACAGTGATGGACAGTGACCACGCTGAGCAGGGAAGTGCAAGGAAAGCTCAGAGAGTCCCTTCGTCTCACGCCTCATGCGTTGTTGGTCAGAGGCGGGAGCGTCTTTTTTTGCACCGTGTAGGTGACATGTCTCGTCCTCGGCGTAGGACCCTTTCAGCATCAACCACATGGTGCCTTTTGTAGAAGCCGATAAAACTTTATTAAATGAAGTTTTTATATAACATAGAACGAGAAAATCGTTAGACATCACTAGGTTGTATTAGGCTCTGAATTGGCCACAGCTGGTGACAGGATCTGACTGCAGATTCTGTCGGATTCTGTGGCTGCGAACGCCGAAGGAAGGATGTTGACGAAGGTGCATTGTATGGCCTTCGCAGCCTCACTGCTTCACCGATCTGAAGAATTTCAACTACAATAAATTTTCTAATCCAATCTCTCTTATTCTTCATCATTCTCCATCTATATCCTAATCTCTATCTATATTCCAATTGGGTGTTGTTTGCCTGCCGCCCTACCTGCTCTGCTAAATATTGGCGCATGCTCTCGTAGTTTCCCTGTCTTTGCATCAGCTCTTTGCCTTGGATTGCATCATGTTGGGCATGTTGGACGTGATATGATTCGTGCTGGGACACGTGACTGTGCAGCTGAGTCGTATGCGCAACACAATGTACCCTGTCAATGTACAGGCACATGTATTAGAGTCTGGGCCCTCTGCCGACAGACGTCTTTTTGAGATCTAATGCCATGCCTTCAGTGCAACGAATCAGCTGTATCTTCAACTGTCGACAGAACTCTTTGACATGTACCAAAGAGATCCAAAGAGGCCAGCAATCAAAGAGCAATTTAAGAGCAATTAAGGAGCGTACGAATCATATGTATTCCGTGCTCTCGTAGACTTAGAGACCAACAGATGACAAACGGAGACTGGGGCTCTCGCTTCGCATTTTGTTTGGGAGCTTGCTGATGAAGACCTGCAGCAGGATGGATTTGTCCGACACTTGCACTTCACAGTCCCTTCGCAAATTTCACAAAATCTCCGGGTGTTCTTTATCGAAAAGAAATTGGGTGCAAACATGAAACCAATGCCAACCTCGGGACCTCGGGTGGGAAACTTTTCGAACAAATAGTTTCTTCAATTTCCGCTGCCTCCACCCCATCATCATTGAGCTCTTCATTTCCTGCAAGCTGCAAAGTAAGATCCTGGCATGCCGTTCATCTGGCATGTGTTGCGCGTAAGGCGTAATGCATCAAAGTAAACACGGTTCTGTCGGACATATCCAACAGACTTCATGAAAACCCTTTCAAAGTTGCATTGGCTCAACAAACCAGAGCCCTCTGCTTCCGTAGCTAAGCAGCGACAAGAAAAAACAACGCTCCTCTAAATCTCTTGGAAGACCCGCAGCGAGTGCGATGATGTCCTCGTTTCTCAGCTCCACTTCCCTGTCGCAACTGCCGAAGTAAACCAAGCCATGATGGATAGAGACATGTCTTTGCATTCTTCAACATTGTTCAGTTGTAGCACTGTTCAGATTGTCAGCTGGGATCCTTCAGGACTAAACCCAGCCATCACTCTGGCTTTTCAAGCAAACCAGAGCTGTAGACTGTAGATCAACGTAGCAGCACTTCTCTCAAACTATGAGACCCCATGGGACAGACAAAGGATTCTGCACACAGATACGGATGCTTTGGAACAACTTGGCGCAGCCGCCTCAAATCGAGCTTTAGCTCTTGTAGTCCGGGTGGAAAAGCGCTTCGAAGCATCTTCAGCTTCTCCGAACAAACTGCGGGGAAGAACGCGAAAGGGAACGAAACGGAGTATTAGGGATTGTGCTCATTATTTGCATTTGAATCAATTCTCAAGAACCAGTCGCACTCAACCTCAACCGCTTGGGGTGTACTGCCTATACTGCAAAACTGGGTGTTGTCCTGACAAAACTGAAAAACCTATGGCTCTATCAACATCAACGTCTTATGCAGGACACGCCTTGCATGAAAGCCATGTCGAGTTCCAAGCATCTATGAGGGAAACCTTTATGCAATGCATCTACCTCGCGGGACTTGGAGATGCAAGGCAGCCCTTTCCTTTTAGAGATGACATCCCTATGACAAAATGACACGTGACACATCGTGGCACCATGCTATTGTTATGTCACAAATAATGTCATACTGTCATCAACACAGCAACAAGGCAGTCTGACTCTGACGCCGAGTCACCAATTTCAGCTGGGTCCGGTGAACATCGCTGTCGCTGACGTTGCCGCCCATCACTCGACCTCAGACACGGCTTACACTGCCTACACGGCCATGTCCAAAATATAGGGAAACTCTTGGCAAATCTGGAGAGTTCCAAAATCCACTCTTACAGAATGTATCTATGCATATCTATGCAATCCACAGTCATCCACAGTCGCAACGTGATGCGCGACCAAATAGTACGGATTGAAGCGAATCGGAGCCCTTCTGAGCTTCCAAGCGCCAAAAGGCTAAGGCAAAGAGCGCACGCAAACGCTTGGAGCACTGCCCAATCTCAGGGTGCCTCAGAGTGCAGTTCAAAGGCTCACAGGCCCTGATTCTCCATTGTGATACCTGTGAGAACTCTGATATATTGACAATATGCAGTGTGTATACTGATGATAATGTATTGAGAATACACTGATAATCTATTCTGGGAACTGAGACTGTTGTTTCTTGATGATATCCACTGAGATCTCCTGATCTTCACGTGTAACGTAGGAGAAGCTCACCAAATTCCAGCTGAGAACTCCAGCTCTTCAACTACCTGCGCTGGCAATTTCAGTACCGCATGATATCACTCTCAAATGCCTTTCCGGCAAATGACAAAGAGGTGGTTAGCACTGCTATGAGTTCATATACCTTTGGAGTCTTGGATCAAAACACACAGTTTTGTTACTGTAACAGTTTTTGTCAATTTTTGGGAAGACCAAGGCTCACCCCAAAGCGGCCGAAGACGAGTCACACCGAAACTCTGAAACGGAATTTCTGTGTGAAATGTGTAGCGTATTCAAATCTATTCAAATGTTTTATTTGTCATTTCCCAATTTTTCGAAGTGCGCTTCAACATTCAAACATTTCCTCACCTCTTCTGATGCATCCCGGTGACAAAGACTGTTCCTTGGTGAGGCAAGGACGTCACATCCTCCCCGAAAGTCTGGAAGAGTCACAGCGCAGAGCCACTCAAAGAGTCACAGTCCAATCAGCTGACCCACGGTTTCAACATCTTTGCAGTTGAGACACAGAATCTGCCGACGCTCTGTAGGGCTTGTGATTTGAGCCTTTGCCACAGAAACCTGAACGCACCAAGTGCAATGACGTGTAACTTCTGTAACATCTTGCAGAGTTGACTCAAACTGACTCAAACTCATCAATTGCAAATGTCTGCAGATGTCTGCAGGCTCCTGAGGCTGCAAACACTGAGAGCCATGTCCATGGTCGTCAAGCTGAAGGACTTCTCCCTGTCGCTTTGGGCCTCCGTTCTGATTGTGTGCCGTTGCGTAGTGTCAACTGTAGTGTCAACTGTAGTGTTAGACTGTGTCGGACTATGTGAAGGCAGTGACTAGCTGATGTTAGCTGCGCGTTTGCACCCAGGGGCCTTGTAGCCAGAGGTGGGTGCTCTCAGTTCCGCTTCCTGCTCCTCCTTCGTCAGAAGCTGTGACACCTCGTTGGATGTGGTTCGTGGGTTGTGTGGGATGCAATGAGCGTTGGTTTCAGCTCTGCTCAAACAGCAAGGCATAAAGAAGGGCTCAGCATACTAAACCTCCATGAACCTCAGCCCCCATTCTTCTATATAGGTTCTCCTAGTCATCATGCAAGTCAGTACTTGGCTTCCACACCATACACGTCTTCTTCACAGGCGAATGCATATCGAGTTTGGTTTGAATCAGGTCCAGCTGAACATTGGGCTGGTCACCTCATACTGGCAGTAGCGGGCAATCGCACCACAGCCACTGAAGCACTGTAGAACCCCACCCTCGTTTCTGAGCCGCCAACACATGGCCAGTTCATACAAGCACCTCAGAGCGTTTTAAAACTCGTTGAAACTAGATTGAAACATGTCCTAACTTTGAAAGCAACAAATTCGGTACTGGCCACAAACTACTAAAGACATCAAAGCACCAAGTCAAAAGCTGTGCGCTTTTAATCTCATCCTGTAGCTCTGCCACCCTCTACAGTCATTTCTTTCATCAGCACACTCTCATAGCATCTGATAGCTAGAGTCACCATTCATGAGAAGTTTTGCACACTCACCAAGTTGACAAGACATTAAAAGCTATCCGCACTACCGAACCTGCAAGAGGTTGTCTCAACGCAGTCAACACGGTCCCCAAATTGTGGAAAAAAGCCAGCAATCAGGTGTTATGCGTGTTTCTTGCTGAGCAATTATGCAAATCAAGGTACCACAGGCGCGAAAAGCAGGTGCCCATCAAAGTTGTGGTCTGTGGGTCCTGTGAGGACCGTGGCGGCGCTGGCATGGCATGGCAGCCAACACATGTCACAGAACTGCCACAGAATTGTCGCAGTTCAGCTAAATTTTTGAAGGGCCAAGACTTGAATGCCAGCACTTTCTGACGCAGTTTCGCTCTGACATTTTTCAATTGCTAATTGTCTCTGCCAGGAACGGTGTTTTTGGGGTCTCTGGGAGTCTCTGGGAGTCTCTGGGACGCTGGCGATGGGTAGCACCACTTTGAAGTTGCAGGCTGCCATGGCCTGCGTTGCGTTTCACAGTCACTTCCAATTGGCAAGGCCTTAGGCGAAGGCCTGTCGGTGATCCATGGATATCCATGGTGATCCATGATCCCCATGATCCTTGTCTCCCACGGGGCGCGCGCGCGCGCCTTGTGGAAGCATGTGGACTTCAGCTCTGGGCAAAATGCATCCTCCATGTTGGGTGACACTGGTCGGGAAAAATGCCCAGAAGATCAAACTATATCAAACTGATCAAATAACTTTCGATTCTCTTGTACCGTGCCTTGATCATGGAACCGTATGGAATGAGCTTGTGAAACCCACATCCAAACTTGTTCGATTCATTGAATTTCAGCAGGTTCTTGAAAATAATCTGTGTCACTCTGTCGTCCTGCAAGGAATGTGGTCGATTGGCAAAAAGCCCCATCCAATAGGTCGTAGTCTCTTCCTCGGTGCAGAGCTCGGCGACAATGGAAGTCCTGTACTCACCGCTAGTCCTACTCAGTGGGAGTATCCAACCTAAATGTAGTTCTATCATGTTCCGCGAAAGGTCAAGAGCTTTGGTGTTTCACTATTTGAAGCTACAAAAACTCTGGAACATTGCGGTTGCCGTGTTACACATCTGAAACATGGTTTGGACCATCACCTGGCCCTAAAGTTTCAGATCCAAGCTAACCGAGCTAACCAAGCCAAGCCAACCAAGCATCCAAATTCCTGCTCTGCATGTGAACCCGGATTGCATCGATCAGGTTCAGCACCTGGATGGACACGAGGACTTCTGCCGGAAGCATACCAAAATCCAAGACAACACGCAATCCCAATCCCGAACTTGCCAAAAACTTAAGAATATATATAAAGTTTGTAAATGCATTCCAAACCATGCACTCGCAGCCAGTCTGAATTCTTGTGCGGGTTTCAGAACCTGACAAACTCCCACTTCATTGGTTCCTCTTCTCTCTCTGAGTAGCCATGCAAGTCTTGAAATAAGGAAACCAAATCAACTGCATCATCATCATCGTCATCATCATCATCATCGTCATCATCGTCATCACTCAATCGGGGGCAGTGTATTTGTGTATTGCATAGCTTATGCATACATACATAGTTGCATAACATGTATATATAATAGAATATATATGTATATATTTATTTACATACATACTTACATGCATGCATTGCATTGCATTACATTAGACTTTGCAACAGCTACATACAGTATACTATTACTACGTGTATTTTACATGTAAATTACATAGGTAGAGTATGCATGTGTATTTGACATATGTATGCAAAACAAAACGGTATACAAATACCGACATATGCAGCCAAATGTGCCAAATGTGTCAAAGGTGTCAAGCGTGCCAAGTGTGACGGGTGGCAGCTTTATGTCTGAGATGTCGACCAAATCTCCCCAGTAGTGGATGAGGTAGAAGGCCGGAGGCTGTGCCGGTGACAGCTGCATTGCACTGTTGATGCACCAGCAATAAGAAAACTCAAGTCAAAACAAATCCCAACACACTCCCCAAGGATCACAAATTCTCAAACGCTGGATATTTCGTGAATCAAACCAATAGTCAAAATATGGTGTACCCATTAATGTCATGATGTCAATGGGTACACCATAGTCGCCATTGAGTCGCCATTGAGTCGGTATATGTTGCCGCCGGATCCTGCGGCTCACCTGCTCCTGACTGGTCAACATCTCCAGCAGCGAACAGTCCTTCTCCGCAGTGGCGGGTCCTGATAGCACCGCTGGTCCATGGTGATACTTCCGCTGCACGGGGATAAAGTTTCAAACCATGAGGGCTTCTGGGCGACCTATGTCTAAAGAGACCCATGTTGACATGTGGAAACATGATGGAACATGTAGATGATGATTAGTATTGATTATCTGAAATTAGTATTGATTTGTCATATAGATGATCTGGATAGCGTCAACTTGCCTCACTCAGAACTCGGTGGAACTCATGTCCCATCCCCTTGGGGCACGACTGACCAACCAGGCTTCCAAATGACACCTGGAGAAGGACTGGCGCTGTACTTTGACGTTATAGTCTGAGACAGTCTGAGTCCTCTCAGTCGCTGAGTGAAGTCGAGATTCCAGTCACTAGTCTTTTCGATCAAACCTTTCAGTCTTGGAACTGCCTTTGAAATCGGTAAGACATCTTTGAGCTTTGTCAGTCTGCAGACAGAGGGAGATCCACAGAGATCGACAGACATCGACAAAGTCTATCAACACAGTCTACACGCAGTGTCTGCTGTGAGGCAATTTTGTCTTTGCTTTCCTCTCAGAGCAGCACCAGTTCATGAAGTCGATGTGCAGTTTTCGACCTCAGATGTCCAGAAGTGACAGCTTTTGGAACTGTCCAAGTGCCCCTTCTTTCATGCGTTCTCTATGTCAGCTGTCCCCAGCTGTCTCCAGCTGTCCCCAGCTGTCCCCAGCTGACACGACCTCCCCCAGTGCTCGGATCTGCTATCACCTCTCTGCTTGTCTTGCAGGTGGCCAATATATATGGTGTACGCCAGTTACTCCTGTGCCAGCTGTGGACGCCTTGAAGAAAAGCGCTGTGCACCTTGGTGCCCTTGAGCTGAGTCTTCAGCCAGCACTCTTTGACATAAAGACAGGTCGAGTGTCTCGCCACCGGTGACAATGCTCCTGGATGGAGAAACTGAGCAAAACGTCAGAACTTGTTGATGCTCCTTGAGAACAGTCAGTTGATGCTCAGTTGATGCTGCATTTCGAATTCTCTATGAAAGTGTTTCGACCCTTGCGAAGGAGCACCTTGCCCCCAGTCATTGTCTGTTTTTGGGTGCGTATCATTCAACACCAACTCTTGACAGCAATCTATGTCTGCATTCCATGCTAACTTCATCAACAGCAAGGAATCCATATGCCACTCTGTCACCCCTTTTGTCAGGTTGGCATTTACACATCTGTACAGATTGGTTTGGCTGCTGCAAGTGCCAAAGGGCGGATTTGCCATGGCTTTAAACATTTTTCAGTGATGATTTTCAAGTAAATCAGAGTTGCACGCACTCATCTGTCGAATTGTTGCAGTCGCTGCAAGATCTCATTCCGGCAACTGCTCATTGGATTCCCCACTTGGCCTTCCAACCTTCCTGAGCTGCGGCGCTGTGGCAAAACACGGAGAGTTTGGACATTGATTTTTTCGCCGGAAAAGAAAACCAGTCGTTTCTTTTTTGTCGATCAGCCTCAGAAGCACTATTTTCTGATGGGCTTTTTTGATGGGGATTCCGAATTGGTCCATCAGGCCATTTTCCCTATCCGAAATATGCCGAGCATCGATGTCCAGACTGGCGTCCTTCGCTGTGTTTTCTCGAGCCTGGTCAAAGTATCGGGTGTCCGCTCCATTGCTCTGCCTCGTTCAAATCGTGCCCAAACAAGACATATCAATTGCAGAAAACCCAAATCCATGAAACACGCATCCATGAAAATTCATTTGATGGCATCGTTGGCCGTACAGTGCTTCTGCTCGAACAACTTGCACGACTTGCGAAACGGATTCCGAGCGGCTTATGCGCCAAGGTGAGTTCCTGGACCCACTCAGTCACAGTGACTTCACTGTGTGAGAAATCGAGAAATCGCTGACTGAATGACATCGAAATCACTGAGGGTAATCGAATCAAGCTGCTCTGGTCAAATTTGTCATATACATTGGTGACTTGTTTTGAGCCAAGGTGCGGCAATCCATTGTCTCATCGCATCGTCTGGGTTGGGATCCGCCATCAAAGCCCGGATGGACTCCAAACATTTGAAGACGCTCAGCGAAGGACTCCATGAATCTTTCAGGATATCCAGACCTCAAAGTGCTTTCAAAAGACTTGTTTTACCACTTTGCTCATCTTTTTCCAACTGCGCACATGCACAAGTACCATCCAAACACTGTCGAAATGTGGTAGAATTCCCACAAGCGCAAGCGGAAGGTAACGCCCCTATGCAAAAAGAAAGTGAAATTCAAAGATGGTCATGCACTAGGCAATCAACATCAAAAATCAATGCGAAACCTCGAGCTTTGTCCAAGGCGCAAATGGCGCCATTCGTGTTCACGTTGCAGTGATAGATCGGGGTGTGGAAGTTGATCTTGAGAGGCTTAAAAGGATAGTCGTTCCTAGCAGCGGCTGGTGATTGCGAAACTTCGTGTTGGAATTGGCTTCAACCTCAAACTAAAACCTACACATCTTCAAGCAAACATGGTGCCAAAATACACCAAAGCATGAAACGTCCAAGAGGAACATGAGGAACCGACGTGAGAAACCAACATGAAGAGCATGTGAAGAGCACGTGAAGAGCACGTGAAGAGCACGTGAAGAGCATCAGAAAACACCGGCCGCTCACCAGTGGGTCGCCAAGTCTCGGCAACACAATGTCCACGGCGAAAATGCCGCCCACGAAAGGGCTGTCAGGATGCCCTTCCAACAGCACGCGCCAAAAGCTGATGTCTTCCTGTCAACTCTCAAGCAGCACAACTCGCACAGCCCCCCTTTGCACGTTTTTGAGTTCTTGAGAAATCTTTGGGACATTGTGACCAGACCGGTTCGATCAACTCGAAGAAGTTTTTGACTTGATGCCGCGCATGGCGTGGTCAAATTTGGTCAAGCAACCGAAGGAAAGATATGGATGCCACGGGCGGAAGACTCACCAAGTTGTTTCAACTCCGACAAGACTCGCTTCACAGCACCAGGCCCCAATGGAGTAGCCTCTGCCATGCCATGGATGGGACTGCGGCTCATCCATCGAAATCAAACAAATACCTTTGAGTAACCTGGAAACATGAACCATAAGAGCTCTTAAGAATAGAAACTGAGCGGCGTGCTATTTCTTTGCAGAAGTTGGCAATGCCAGCTGGTCAAGTGTCAAAAGGTAATTCCAAATCAAATTCAGCAGCTAGATCCCTACGACACACACACACACCCACACTCACACACATAAGACACATGTGGGACATACGACGTACACGCAAGACGATCTTTCAGATATGTTGGACAACTCTGCATCTCCAAGCCTTGTTGCAGCTCTCCACCGATGCCAAGGACAGCACCTTTGCACCTGCGTAACGTTCCTGGTGTCACACGTCGCGAACATGTCGCGAACACATCACATACATCCTGGTCTTTCCCGATCCTTCATGGCACTTCATCTCTGTCTATCCGTCTATCCTGATGTCGATGTCTAAGGTGAAATGGAAATTGGTTCTGTGTCATATGCATGTGCCACATAGCCCAAACCTAAAAACTTAACAGAACATGCGTTGGAAACAAACACATTTCGCGCCCTTCGCGCCCTTCGAGCCCTTCGCGGCATTCGCGGCGTTGGTGTCCTTGGTGGAATCGTTGACACGCGGCACGTTGGAGCCTTGGATGATTTCGCGCTGCGCAATGGCCCGGAAGTCCACCTGGTGTGGCTCTGTAAGTGGCAAAATGCACAAGGCATTTCCGACCAAAAATCGACATTGTCACTGTGAGTCAGTGATGAATCTTTTGTGTAGACAAAGCCTTTATCCAAATAACTTCATCTGAATCTCTTGGCATCTTTATCATCTTTTAGCAACAGAATCGTATATCAGAATCTCGTGCCTGGCGTGGTACGAAGGGTGGCTTCTCAGCTCCTCCGCGGCGAGCCTTCAAAGAAACTACTGCTTCAGATTCCAAGAGCTCGAAACCTCACGGCAACACGGTTGCAAAGGGGCAAAAGTTTGGGCAAAGCTGCAAGTGTCACTTCAAGTCGCTTCCCAACGTTTCCAAAATGTATGAGATACTAGATACTTGAAAGGTACCACACAAGACTCAATAACTGGCACGTTAAATCCGTCACAGTGCATACACTGATATACATTGATATACGGTACAATGCGTCGCATCGCCACGCTTTGCACCACATTCCCATGCCAGTTCCAAAACACACACAGTCAATCGCATCGAAGTGGCCTTCTCCAAGGTGAGAGATGGAAAAGCACTGGCCCTCTGTGGCTGTGACGATGCGCCGCAGATCCGCGTCTGGGCTGTGCCCCACCAGGATAGCCTCGACACACTGTGGTCACCGTGGTGACTCATGCGTTTTCAATGTGTTTCAGATTGAGACCGAAAGACGTTGGCAAGACATTGGACGTTGGAGAAGAAATATGAAAAGAACAAGTCAAGTAGCATACCATATAGATTTACAATATATCATATACATATAGTCATCACACACACACATGGTGATATTATATAGATATCATATCAGAAAGTCACATTCAAATCTGCCCCCTGCCAGGGAGCATCCACTACAGCTCCAATCGCGTTTGCTGCTTCGCAGGCCGCTTCAGGTGAAACGCCCGAGTTGTTTTGACCTTGAAAAATGGCGCCGAGAGGGGAGAGAAGGAGTCCATATGGTGAAGGGAGCGCAACTGCCACAAATCCAACCTGATAGCCTGAGATACCTGAGTGAAGAGAACACCGCTTTGCCGAGACCAATTTTTTCGCCAAGACACCGTCTGTCAGGACCAAGACCCGCAAGTCCACCTTTGAGTCAGGTGTGAAATATTTCCTCAGCGACGACGAGTTGCATTTGGGCCATATTGGCTTTACACGATCCATACGGATCTTCTGAAACCGTTTCCTCTCGTGCTCAATGCTGGCACGATTTGTTATGATTAGTTCTGAAGCATGATTGATTTCAATCTCTCTACGGCTCACTTCCAGCAACTTTAGGTGCTTTTCTGGTGTCGGTTAAATTCAAACATATTCAAACATCTCCCAGCCGTGGCTTCTGTTTTGCTCACGCTGACGAGACCTTGACTCTCTTTTCTTTCCATGGAATTTCTGGGCAATTCGGCTAGATCCACTTGGGATTGATCCAGGGATCGAAGCGATGTCAATGTCAAGTCACTGCAACATCTTTGTAGCCTCCACGATGGACGAGTAGATGGCCGTTTGACCGCGTTTCTTCATGTCATCCACCACGGCTTCAAAACGGTCCAAGCAGGGGGTGGTGTCCTCAGAGCGAAACAGCAGGAAACTACGGCTCAGAATGGCTCAGACACGTCATGAATTCCATTGTAGATGAGTTAGATGTATCGTCATTATCGTCAAGGTCATGAATCTATGGAATTTATGATCCTTGACGTTACGTTTTTCCGAGGATCCAATAGGCATTCCACCTTGTCATCGAATTGAAGCAAGCCGAGGTGATACCTTTGTAGCACTGTCAAAGTTGCTTGTTCACCAAGCCGGCATGAGGTCATGGGATGTCAAATTTTGATACGAAAGAATGAAATGGCAGTAACTGATCAGTTGCTAGCATGGGTTGTTTTCAGAGAGCAGCTAAGACTGCCAAGACTGCTAAGACTGCTAAGGCACTTATCATTCCCAATGCTCTCCACACGATCTCCTGAGGGCCAAGGGTACACTTCTTCTCAATCAAACCAATGGCTTCAACATCCTGAAGTGTCCTAAGAGCATCTTTTGTTGCTTCCTTTCCTTCTCATCATGACATTGCCACATCGCCCACAGAAACTGACAATGTGCCACTGTGCTTCAGAAACTTTGCCAACATTTTCACAGCCAAGGTGCTGAAGGCATAGAACATGGCCTCAAGGGGAATGGCATGTGGCAAGATATGGCAAGATATGGCAAGATATGGCAACATTGAAACTGCAGCAAACTGCAGCTCTACGAGCAGCTCGAGCTCAGACCTCGATCACCTTTGATTCGACTGAAATTCGACTCCACTCATTCGACTGCATTTTTCTCTCCCCAACCTCCCGTGGCCACAGCCTTGACAGCTTCCATTCGAGTGCGCTGCGCTACTGAATCCTTCGTCTCACCTCCAATGCTGTGGTGTGGTGATCCCAAAAGCAAATGCAATCTGTGAGGTCTGTGAGATAAAGGTGATAACTAGTGATAACGATGATAACATGCAGCATAATCAGCATAACCCAGTAGCATATGTTAGCGTCTGTATGTATCTGTGATGCTTATCTTCAAATATCATTTTGATATGTTTTGTTTGGATTTCCTCCTTTAATGGTCATGATGCGCCCGAAATGAGATCATAATGAGATCCACAGTCAGGCCTCCTTTGATAAAGTTGGGCTAAATTATTTCTTGCAAAGTTACTGCCCAAGACATTGTCAAACAAGGACATGCGACACTCGAACTGTGTTCACTGCAAGCTGACAGAAAACCTTCAGCTGCCTTTCACAACGTTCAATGTGACCTCTGCGAAGGGTGTTCCCATGGATCCTTGCGCGTACTGAAATTTGAAAAAACGAACTGTCAACCCATCATTAAAGTAGGAAGTTATGCGACTGTACGTCACATACCTCAGAGTCCAATAACCTGACGCACATGTACTCAGTGCAATTGACACGGTCACTTCACTGCTTATGTTGTGGCTGATTCTCACAAGAGGTTTTCAGACTCATGTTTGCCAACAATCTCTTTGAATTCAAACCAAGCATGCACAAAACGCTGGCAAAAATACACACAGTCAAAGCATGTCAAATCATGAACTCTCAGGCATGCAGACAAAACAATGACAAACATAACAAACACGACAAACACGACAAACTTGGACGTGGTCATGGCATGTCATGGTCAGATGATTTAGGTGTTGCATGGTGTTGCAGTGTCGGGTCCAGTCCTGATCGGTCGATGCAAATTGCAATGACTTCCTGCAGCGACTCCAGCGACTCGGCCTCGGGTGCCTCGGGTGCCTCGGGCGCCTCGGCAGCGCAGGTCGCCGCTTCGGTGGACGCGGCCGGTGCGGACGGCGCGGGTGGCGCCTCAGTGCCGAAAGTGTCGAACGTGCCGAGAGTCTGTGAATGTCCGTGAAGTATGGATCAACATGGATCGGCAGTCTCTGAAAAGTGCAAAAAGTGCAACAACTTGCTCTGTGTCCCACACTATCCCAGTGGATTTTGTTATGTGTTCCCGTTTCATGATCTTGGTCCCTCAGAGCCTCCGCTCCCCACTCCCGCCATTCGTTACCCGGCACGCCTCAGAGATTGCACACCAGGAATCTGCCTGAGATAGCGTTGACAGGCGCAAGCTAAGATTGCTCCAAATTGTCTGAGCCTCTCCCTTCTCTATCCCCTCCCAAGAGCACAAAGTCCGAAGAGTTTTCACGTCAAAAATTGTTGTCACTTACAAAATAGGGGAACCGGGCAACGCTTACGTGCGTTACTGTTGCACCAGCAAAACTGCATGATGATACCAGGCCAACGCCTCGCTGGCACCATAGGCACCACGGGCACCATGGGCCTCTGCCACGGCTTGTCGCAGCTTCTGGGCCGACACCAGCTTCCTGCCAACACTGGCTCGTTCTCAAGGCAACACAAAGCAACACAAAGCAACACAAAGAAACACAAAGAAACACACAAACTTTACCGTCGAAAACATGTGAGAACATGTTAGGGCTGTTGGAACATGTGAGTCTTGTCCGTGAAGTGGCGGTTTCGTTTCATCTTGGGGCTGCTTGGCACCGAGCAGCAATTGCAATGTCTGAATGATTTCTTCGGCCATCTGCGCGTCAATCATCTTGAAGTCATCCAGGGATGCAACCTTGCCGTCAACAGTAAAACAGAAACTTTTGGAAACAAACCGAAACAAAGACAAATCAGGGGAGGAGCCTTGAACAACTTGAACAAGCAACGTAACACAAAGAGCTAGCTAAAGCACTTCCTTGAAGAAGTTTGGAAGAATGTGGAAGCGAGGTTTTGCGAGTCAAACGACTTGAAAAGGTGAATCTAGTCGTCCAGCTAGAACAGGATACCGGGAAAACTATCCTTCTGTTCAAATGGTTCAGTCCTGATCAATACATCCCTGCGCAAGAAACTAGGAAGGGGGTTCACTGGGGGATAAGCGCTGTTATTCCCCGTGCCGAGCAGCATCTGTGACTTCAATGATCTTTTCAGCATACTTACCGAGGCCTTTGTTGTCCAGAAAGTCCATGACCTGAGTTTATGATAGTTTCCAGTCCGAAAGTTCTGACATCGGATCGGTCAAAGTTCCCGCCTACAAGAGACACACCAAGTAAGTTCTGCTGAGCCAAATGGACCAAAATGAACCACTGGTCAACGGACCTCAGTACATCCTTTGTGGCCCAAAATGCGACTCCTCAAGACTTCACCATGTCAAGGTACAGCCTTCATCTGTGCAGCTGCACCAACGACCTCCCACTCGGCAGACATAGTTGAGCTTCTCCGTGCCAGAGAGTCTAGCAGATTGAACCAAAACTGCAGCTGTGGAAGGCCTGTACACTACATGTTCGGCAAATTCACTGTCACTGGGAAAACCCCAAAATTATCTTCGTCCTTTGGAGAAAAGCTACAGGAGGTATATACAAGCGACTTTGTGTCGCTGGTGTCATGCTGCACTTCATGACTCCCGATACAGACCATGACTGAGGAAGGAAATTGCCATGTTGTTGTGCAGTCAGATCATTTCATATCTCACCAAAAGTGCGTCCAAATGAGGGAACTGAGGAGGGGGGTTTGCACATCCTGTGGCTTGTTTGATTGAACCTATTCATGGTCATGCCTATCAGCATGCTGCTGGCCTATGAGTAGTACCTGCGGAGCACTTGCATTCTTGTTGGCATGTGCCAATTCCCCTTGTTCACTGCATAAACACAACTTGCCTGTCTTTCTCTTCAAAGTTGAACAGCGCTACTGAATCTCTAAAGGATCTTCCAATATCTTTCAAATCTTTTGCGTTCAACGGGCTCTGTTCATCTCTGTCCCTGAGGTTCTGCATGGCTTCTGCATGGCTTCTATATGGACACCAGCATTTTTTCAGTGGTCCCATTTCCTTGCTGAAGTCGACGACGCGGAGCAGCTGCTGCAAAGTAATCGCACGATCCTGGGGCAGAAAAGCAACACACGTAGCAACGTGGCACAAACGTGGCACAAACGTGGCGCAAACGTGGCACAAACGTGGCAGCTAAATCCAAGTCAACAGAAACCACTCAGCTATTCCAGCACTTCTCAGATTTCGTGTGCGGAGAGCACTGCGGTACCATTGAAGCTGCAAATCAGCATTCTCACCTCGACACGTTCGATATACGCTTGGAAGACAAACTCCTGAGGCACAAGGGGCTCCATAGAAATCATTTTAGGACTCTAAGGTAACTCAGAATTGATGTACAAATTACAAGTACGCAAATTATAAGAAGGTTTACTTTAAGGTCTGCGTATAACTGCATCTTTGGGAGAAATCAAAGCTGCGGATCAAGGCAGCTCGTCCCGTTCCTGTTTTAGCTGCTCCAAGTGCTTTTCATCGGAGGTGCTGGTGAAGGGCAACTTCGCAAGCCGCTCCACCTGACTAAATCTGACAAAAGCTGTTTGACAAAATGTCCCACAATGTCACGCATCATAAATGCATCACACACACATGTACACGTCAACACGTCAAAGCAAAGGTCAATGTAGTTCAAAAAACGGTTGAAATTTTCATGGGCCATTTTTTAGTCCTTTTCTGTCCACGTTTCGGACTGGAATCTGGTGCGGCACCTCGCGGCGTTCCTCTTCTTCTTCCTTGATCTTTTCCTCCATGCGGATGGCCCTGTGTCGAGTCCGCTGGTTCTCGACTTTGTCTCGATATCTGTTGCTATCGATATCTCTAGATTAAACCTCGCTCCAAACAGCGGAGATACGCTGTCAGTAAGGACTTGTCTTCTTCAACAACTAATGACCTTAGCAGCTTGTAGCACAAAAATGGTGGACATGCTCTCTGTAAGTACTGTTTGTCTACAAGGACTGCGGACCTTATCATTTTGAAGCATCAAAAGCAGTGGATACGTTCTCAGAAAGTACTGTTCATCTTCAAAAACTATACGGACCTTAGAATAGCAACGGGGCCAGCACTATGGAAAGAGGGGGTCCCTGATACGATCATCGAGTAACGAGATCCCTTGAAGAACCTACCAGTACGTGTGTATCCACCACGATATAATGGAGCTGATTTCTTCGTACTTACAGATACCAAAATGTGCGTATCTCAATTAAAGCTCCATTTGTTATTTTTGTTATAATGAGGTATTGCTATTCAATGTAGCAGAATTACTCAGCACAGTATGTCTGCACTATGGCTGATATACATTTATGTGCAAACACATAAGAAAAACAACATATGTACACGACCGTACACGTATATATGTAAAATATTGTAAAATATATGTAAAATATTGGAAACCATGCCCCCTGGAAGTGTTTTTATAATGTTTTGCATCATACTCGATTCAGTTCCACAGTTCCCTCATCCAGGTAACAAGATGGTCTAACAAATGTCAGTTTCACAGTTTCACATTATCTCAAATATTTGCATCTAAAACCAAGGTCAGTAAACTGAACAAATTTGTCAATCAACCCATGCAAGCAAAATCCAACAAATCAAACTCAAACTCAATATATACGTATATATATACATATATATATATGTATGTATATATATATAAATGCACACACACACATATATATATAGATACACTTTGATAGAAACCAAGCTTATAAGACGACTCTTTGCTTACATCGCCTGGCAAACCATAAGCATCAAATCCAATGCCACAAAACCATGCGAAGGTCCCATCTCACCTATCCATGACAAGTCTTCATGCTTGCACATCAATAACATGGGGATGCAATGTCCACGTAATGAAACGTTTCATTTCTACATGTTCTACATACATTTGTTTGACTTGCCTTTGGAAACTCCATGAAACTCCACTTCTTATTCCAGTCACATGTGTGCCACCTGCTATTTCGACAAAAGTCATTACTAAATGCAGGTGGCCTTGTTGTCTAAGCAAAGAATGAAGTGTTCCAACCCACGCCGTACAAGCTGGATCCTAGATGAGCTTTGTAAGTCAAACCTGAATATGAGGATGTTGTCGCAGGTATAAAATAGAAATACCTACTGTCATGGTTTGATGCTACTTCCAAAGGGCCCGGATATTCCCTGATCCCATACATATACATATATACTGTGCGAAGCTATCTACAAGCTGCTCCTGTCACGGTAGGCAAGGTAACGTAGAGCAATACGTGCAAAGCAATTACATGCATTTACGTACTTGCATACATGGGGATGTATGGATGAAGTAAAAACAAACAAATGGACATTGAATGAACCAAATCAACAAGCGCTTGACAAATAAATGAAAAAGCCCTTGATGGTTTTTGCATCCGCTTGTTCATTCCTTGGAACACCCATGAACATCAATTGTATACACAGAATTACACAGATCTGTCATATCTGTGCCTGTGTGCAAAATGCACTGCAGTATGGTCACCTGTACACATGTGCATCTATCACTGAATCACATCTTATCACAGGTGTGCACCTGTAGTCGGTGAAAAAGACGACAGTGACGGTCCTCTGCAAAGTTGACAGTAGTCCGATGTGTCCGTTTCAACGGTTTCAAGGGGCAGAACGTGTAACAACATGTAACAGTGTGACACATCGAGCATCTCCAGCTGCGTTGGAATCTGCGAAATCATGGAGCAGTTGTCCTCCACTGCCACTGAGCATCCTGGAGTCGTTGCCAGACCTGACGCCAAAGCCGAGACCTCCCGAGACCTCCGAAAAAACCTTCCTAGAACTCCCGAGATCTCCCGAGCTCTCCATTCCACCTGGGTGGGACTGTCCATGATGTCTCCGTCAATCATGTAAACCCGCCAGCCAATCTGGACCTGGGTTCGTCGGACCCAAATTGATAGTGACTGATAGTGTGAAGTTCACAAAAGTGATGGATTTGATACCTGTCGCAATCAGATCTTTCAGGACCGCTTCACAGAGCACAAGGAGAGGTAGGAGAGGTAGGATAGATGAGATAGAAGAAAGACTTGTCATGGTGCCAAGATCAGGTCAGGTTCCACGTTGTGATACATTTTCGAAATATTTTGAATTCACGTCTTTCCAGCGTAGCTTTTGGCTACCTTTTGAGATCCGAGCACCCAGATTTTTGGCTTGTCCCTTGACCCCAGTGACGATGAGGTTCTGGAACTGCATGCCGTGGCCTGGAGGCGGATCTCAGCTCTCAGATATCTCACGATATCCTGTGGCATTGTGTGTTGTGCTATGTCACGGTCAACTCTGAGCTCGAAAGTGATAAACAAACATTGCCACGATATCATGAACATATTGTGATGTCTGTGCCGCAATCTGATTCTGTCCATGCCAAGGTGCCGCCCTGACAGAAGTGAAATTCCAACTTCACCAGCGTGCGGGGCTTCAGTCCAGCACCTGGGAAGTGACGGGTTGACACGCGCAGGGTCAAATCATCAAATCATATCAAATTCAACGGAATATATCGGAATATTTTGGATCATCTTGATGAATATGATCAAATCTTTCGCCAGGGCATGAAAATCCAAAACAGAGATCAGTGATGCTTAAAGTATGGAACCCATCAAGGAACCAATAATATGAAATCCATCAAGGACCCAAGAGAACCCTTCCATGGGACACAGGAATGGCTGCCAGGCTGCTGAGCTCCTTCCGTGGTGTGATCAGCCGGCCCGCCGACCTGCACACATTGGCCGCTGTGGGGAGCAGTTGAGCACAGAGCGATTTCCTCTCTGGAAGAATCCAGACAAACATCAATAGAAGAATCGTTTGAGAAGTAACAGTCTTGAAGATGTTGAAGACACGGGTGGAGGGTTTTTATAGTTTTTGGGATAGTGCCTGAAATGTATTGAAACTGTAGCCAAGCAAATTAGCGTATCTCATCGTATCTCTATCTTGCTGAATCTTTCTGAATCTGGATGTTTTGCACATTTTGAATCCGAGTTGTATCCATGTGAAAACTCATGTGTCTTGCCTTGGTCGTGTAAGTGTGCCCAAGCCATTCAGTGATGTGGTCCGCAATTCATTGATGCCAACCCTCAGACTGTGACAGGTCAAGATGCTTGGAGAATGAATGATTCAAAGCGCAGGAATCATTGGACGTCAGATGTTCATCGTGTGAATCGTGAATCTTGCAACTGTATGTGATGGGACGTCCCCTCTCTTGATCTCCATGAACACCAGTTTTTTTGCCAACATATTTTTGCAAAATAAACGGGCTAACAGCGGCTAACGAGATTGGTCGCAAAACTGACCGACTCAACAAACTCCCAAAATGGTTCGTGGAAAAAACTACAAATGGTTCAGTGTTCGAGAAAATCTTGAAACCGCAGCTTGATGATGCCACTTTGTAGTTGCAAAGGCCTCCAAACACCGAGGCCCCCAACAACTCGGGCTTTGATCCGCCCAAGATCAAGGCAGCTGCAGACTTTGAGGCACGCATGGCCTTAATTTGTACAGGGTCGGCATCGCAAAGCACAAGTGCGACTGCACGATGCGTCCACGGCAAAGAACTTGTAACGGATTTTTTCAAACCAAAACAAAACTGGATAGATTGGGAAGCAGGCCTGTTGCAACAACTCCTAAATTGCTTTGAACTGTTCAAATCACATCATTACGTCTTAAAAAAAATGCGCCCATTATTGGCAAGGGATTCAACTTTGCCAGATTCCACTGCAAACAACATCACTATGCACGTTTGTGACTCCACCATCTTCAACAGAATTTGATTTAAGATGCAAAGAATGCTTGGGTGAAGCAAGCACCGTCGTATGGTTTTTGATGGTTTTTCTCCTCTTTGTCATCAGTTTGATTTTCAGATTTGCCTTTGGGAATTGCCATTTTATACCACATTCAAAGGTCCCCCAGAGGGAAACAATCGTGACAAAATTCTACCTGCCCCATTTCTCGAAGAGACTGGATTGGCGAATTCACCAACGCGCAAGTCAATACCTCAAATGCGAACTGGGTCTGACAACTGATCAGGGTGTGTCACAGGACAACTGATCAGGGTGTGCCACGAGGACAATGATATGGGCGCATGTTCAAGTTTGGCGCCCTAAGTGGCAAAAGTGGGAATTCAAACCGAAGGAAGTTTAGAAGTCAAACTTCCGACAATATGGACAGATGAAAAGCAGAGCAGGGAAGAGGCAGAGAGAAGAGAAAGATTAAAAGAAAGAAGAGTAGAAGAGAAAGAGTAAGAAGAAAG
>Ga0126342_10006002_pt1 | contig 21401 bp, 30 predicted proteins | sample Cyp1metagenome_FD_92528 | JGI IMG/M metagenome (GOLD analysis project Ga0126342, IMG submission 92528) | Coral microbial communities from Lord Howe Island, Old Settlement Bay, Australia - Cyphastrea 1 metagenome | ecosystem: Host-associated > Invertebrates > Cnidaria > Coral ... | reverse complement strand
GGTTAATCACGGTGATCAATGGTGATGAATGTTGATATGCCCTCTGGTAATTTAACACAAATATTGAAAATCACCATTGTCCATGGGTAATGATCTATGAATGGGTCATCTTTCTGCTAGTTTACTGGAGGGTATTTTCAGAGATGGACAATAGGAAATATATCCTCAACCATCCAAAATTCTAGATGGAAAAAATGGAAATCATCCAGTTCTGCACAAATGGAAACAAACAAATATGAAACAAAACACCCAAACAAATCGTGACCATCTTGGTGTTCCTTCTTGGATAAATGATGGTCAAACATTATCGGAGTTGAAGTACTCAAAAATTAACAACCCAGATGTTCACCTATTTGCCTTTAACATCCTTTAATAAAGTGTTGTGATGTCCAAATGTTCTAATCCATGGTTATTTATACATATTACATATGTTGTGGTGTCATCCAGTGATCAATGGAAATCAATGGTGATTAATGGTGATATACCCTCCATCCATTTCAGCAGCGCCACGTGTCTTGATCTCCGCCAGCAACGCCGCGAAGCACCAGAAGGCGTCTGCCTCGGCGCCGGCGATTTCGCTGGGCGCCGCGGCAGCGGTGAAGACGTAGAGCAGCACGGCGGCCATGTGAGTCATGCCCTGCACCTAACGGATGGTGGAAACGGCCCAAAAGTCGGGATCCAAGCCGCCAAAAATGGTGGATTTTTGATCCAACCCGGAAAAAAATGGTGGATTTTGGAGGGTTGAAACAACAAAAAACAAGATTCAATTCAAAGAAATGGGAATTTCACCAGCAAAAATGGTCGATTTTGCAGGGTTTAACGGTTTAACCTTCAAAAATCAGGATTCAACCAGCCAAAGTTTTTGGGATGTGATGACCTGTGATAGCTCAGTTGGTTCAGCCATCGATAAACATGGGGTATTGTTGTTTATATATATATATCCCACGAATTCCCATAAAATATCCTGTCAAATGTCGTATCTTGTTTGACCCATTGCGATCGGAAACGGGCCAAGGTTTCAGGTGGGGCCCTAAAAGATGAATTGGGCCAGAGATCACCAGGTTGACAGTTTATGTAGATATATCTAGATATACTGATATACTGGTTGGTGGTTTTAACCATCTTCAAAAATATTAGTCAATGGGAAGGATGACATCCCATATATATGGAAAATAAAAATGTTCCAAACCACCATCCAGTATATAACTATAGCCTATTATAGCTCCTAGACTACCTATAGTTATGGAATGTTATGGATAGATGTTAAATAAAACATCCAAACAGACCAAACTTACTGGTTGTTTAAACCAAACTATGACTGGGGGGCACCACCTTGTAGCCAAAAACAAGGACTCTTATGACTCAGCAAAAAATGATGATGCAATACATGGTGATAATTCACGCCATTCAGTACCTATGAGTTCTGTTTCAGTGTATAGATTTATGATGATTTATGTTGGTAGATACCTTGCGGTTTTTAGCTGGTTTGGCAAATTCGTGTATGCCCACTTATAGCAAATGAATAACATTAAATAACGTACTAAAGTACACATCCAGTTGGTTTACCCAGAATATAAGGTTGAAAATCAATCAAACCAATAAGTAAGTGAATAAATTGGTTTAAAGAACGGTTCAGCTGTTGGATTTGTGGCGACTGTAACTTTGGTTACATGGGTTTAACTTGCAACTAAGGGTTCCCTGCAAAAAGCTACTAGTGTATTTCCACAACAAATTGCCAAAAAGAAATATGACCCATACCATGCACCTATCAAAAAAGGCTTACCCAATCTTCTTGAAGCTGGTCTCCCAATCATCACGTGGTTGGTAAACTCTGATTGTAGCTCCTTGGCTCCCTGTTCAATAGGGAGTCTGGATATAGCTACAGCTTCCTCCTCGACCAGATAGATTGGGATTTAAACCGTTTCAATTGTGAATTTGACCAACTTAAATTAGCTTTTTTCCGACTTGAACGGGGATTTCATTAAGCAGCAATTCAGTGGTTCCAATCAGTAAAATCCCCCCATCTTCATCCCAATTTGTTGCGCGGGAAATCCCGATCTTCATAGCCATTCTGATGTTTAATCAGTAATTAATTATTATGAACCATTTTTTCTTAGCCATTATTACTGATTAAACATCAGATGAACTAATTGTTAGCCAGTGGTTATACTATTGGTTATAATTATGATGAACCATGTTATTTACCATTCTTAGCCATGAGTATAACCATCATTCACCGATGTTCTTCGTGTCGTCATCGACGAGACACCAATGGCAAATTACCATCGGAGGAGACCAAGTACAGAGCCATGATGGACAGCAAGGAGCCCTGCTGCACCTGTGGCCATGGCTTAGCCATGCTTAACCAATACCAAAAAAATGAAGCTTCAAATAGAATCATAAAGGTGGGGTTCAAGATGGTTTAAGCACTATAGAATACCAGAAGATTCTGGTTTTGATACAGTAAACTGAGGGTGAGCCAACGTGAAATGGCAGTTGTCGATGATTTACAGGATATTTGGGGTGTGGGTCACCAATGGTCCCACAAAAACTGAATCGCAGGTCAGGACCTGCCATCCAAAAATCCAATCTTGAAGGTCCTACTTGGAGGATCATCCCACTTATAAACTGGTCAATCTGGTTTTAAATATATATACTGTATATATATATATATATGTGTGATTATATGTGCGTTTTGTATTTATAACATCACCCTTGTTCTGTAACCCATGCAAAAATGGGATTCGGATGACCCCCTTGACAACTTAAGCACCCCGGACCTTGTGCTGAAAGTGGCGCACAGTTTGTTCCACCTCGTCCTTCAATGCCTCCAACCTCTCCTTCAAATGGTCCGCCGATAGAAGGAAGATGTCCTGCCCCTCCATGCGAAGGGAGTCCTGCCAGGGCTCAGGGTGGTGTGTTTTTTGAAGCAAATGAGTAACTGAAAGCCGACCAAAATGATGATATGATCAACCACAACTGGTTGAGTTGGTGTATAAACATTGTATCCCTAGGCTAGATCAGTTTATGGGGATATAAATCTACAGTTGGATGGACTCAATTCAACCGGGAGGACCCAACATTCAGCACTTGGATAACCCCAAAACAGAATGGTGTAAGTGTGGACAGCGAATGATGATTGATGATTAAGCTGACCAAAAAGTCTGGGCCACTCGATCTTTAATTTTGACCCATGCCCAAATATATCATATTTTTCATGATTGTTCCATGGCTGCCCCTGACACTGGTCAGTGTTTCGGTTGCAGGTGCAAGACATTGAACAACAATTCAAAAGGATTGGCCAGGCAAGGCCGCAAGGAAATGAAATCTCGGGATAGTTCCCATCAAGACCCCTGCCAGAACCCCTGGTTTCATGGTGGCTCTGGTCATTCAGGACCCTCAGGGGCCGGCTTTCGCAAATGGAAAGGCGCTAATGATGTGAACTGCCCCTTGTTCTTGGACACACTCAGTAGAACAATGTCGAGTATGGGTACGAGCGCAAGATTTGGTTCTACTGTGAACAGCCCCACAATGACGAGGATCGTCTCTTGGAGATGCACTGGATGGGTTGCTTGGAACTGTTTGCTCAGCATTTCTTTTCATAGTTTTCTTTGACGAACAAGAGAAGCAACAATCAACCTGGGAATATAGTCTATAAAATGACTATCATCATGCACTGGAATAGAAATGAATAGAAAATAGAAACCAATACTCACTGCCAAAGATTGCCAAATCTGACACACGTTTCAACCTATTAGCTCTCAACATTGATGCCTTCAAAAACTCTAGAATTCAATTAGTGTCCAGCCATGTTTGAATCCTTGGGCAAGGCATGGGTTGCCATCCCCATCACAGCTCATTAGTTTACCGCAATGAAGAACAGATGTTGTTAAAGATTTTTTGTTCAATGGTCAAACCCTCACTTTTCAAAGGCCAAATCCCCATTCTTGCGCCTCAAGTTCCGACTTTTGCTGCTGGTGAAATCTTGACACACCAGCATTTTTTCCGGATTGGACCCCCTCACGTTTCCCAGAAATCTCAAGTTCTCATCCAAGTTGTATTCACTTTTAATTGGGAAACCAATACACCCCTCATTACTGGCACCCTTGTCGGAAATCTCCAATGTTTTGCTGGTGAAATTGTTGTAAACCACCAACAAAACCCAAGTTGTCATCCTAATAATAGCTCATAAGGGGTACCCCTATTGTTGGAAATCCTTACAGGATGGTGCCCCCCAGTTATAAGTTGGCTAAAAAAAACACTATAACCCCCATTGACTATAGCTATATCTACTATAAATCACAGTTAAGCCACTTATAAGGCAACTTAGCTATCTTGGGGGCCTCATCCTGTATATGTATACTACATATACCCGTATTGTTGGAAATCCCCATTTTGTTGCCGCGAAAACCCCACCATTGCTTGAAATCGCCTCTCCTTCCAGCGCCTGGCAAAGGCATCGCGTCGCCCCTGCTGGACCCTGCGCCACTCTGCTGGGCTGGCTATTGGCCTGGGCGGGGCCCCGCTTGGGAATCGCGATTTCAGCTATAGGAAAAATTGTGATTTAACTGATTTAGCCAAGAAAAAATATTATATATATATATTTAATGAAATATGGAGCTGATTAGATGGTCACCCCCCTCATGATCTACCTACAAGCATTTTGTATGGGAATTACCATTATATATAGATATAATGAAGTATAGAGCTGGTTTATGTTAGCTAACTCGGCCCAAATAACTATCGTAAATAGGAGTTGTGATATCTATAGTTAGATAAAATTTAGATGGGATTTAGATGTGATCGAGATGTGATTTATGATAGCTATATAAATTGATTTGACCCATCAAATGTGATGCTTTCACCATCAAGAATGGTGATTTAGCCAAGCTCGCCAGACATGTCCTCATCTGCTACTTGTTGGTGGATGACTATAACTCCAATTCGCAAATGGGCATGCCCCTCCGCGAATTTAACACCGCTATTGAAAATTGCTGTTATTACCTATCAAAAATGGAGATTGTCCACAGATATGTTAGTTTACTGGAGGGTAGAAGAATTCTTTCGGCGGTCGGCGGGAAACTTACCCTGAGACATAGAGAAAGATTTAGAAAATCCGTGGCCTCAAAAGAAAATGAACCAAGTATATAAACCGCTGGCAATGTGCCTTCCGGTAGTCTAGCCTTGGAAAATGGCCATGATAGACAAAATCATCCACAAATCCGTCATCTTCTTTGCCCGAAAACCAAAGGGTTGAACCCCCCTGGCAGGTTCCTGCCGTGTGACAAGTACCCCAGCAGCAGTTTCCAGCACAGCGCCCGCAGCTCCCGGGTGGGCTCCGGTCGCGAGGTAAGGAAGGAGCGGATCGCGTCGACTCCTGTAGCCCGTGGGAAGAATTTATGGCACTAATCTACATCAAACTATCATTTTTCCATGAACCTTCAGATATCTTTAGAGCTAATTGAAGAAAGGAGTTGTTTAGCCGTTCTTTAGCCGACCAAAATGGGTTGTTGCCGGTAAAATGATGATATTGCCAGCAGGATAGGTTAGTTAGCCAGCAAGAATTGGCAGTTCACCAGCAACAAGGGTGTTTAAACTAGCAAGAATTGTCACCACTCTGGTCAAACTGTCTGTTGGTTGGCACATTATTGCAGCCGAGTTACTCTTCGTTATACAATGGTACACTAACATAGATATGGAAAAGCCACCGCATCGTGAAAGTAGATGATTTTCCCAACCGGAAACAACCATCCATTTCAATCTACAGTAGTTTTATATGCGTATTTATAGTGTATACCCCAGGGTATTCTTGGAGAACTCCGCCCTCCTTCGACCAATCTTAGATACCCTGCATTTTCTGCTGGTTTGTTTAACATATCGCCGTTTCTTGGAACAGATTGAACATCTAAACTACCGATCCAGTTATGTAATCCAGTTGGCTTCCCTACTTCTATCAGCTATATCACATCATATCACATCCCATTATATCATTCATATCCTCATTATGCATAAATTGATAGAAATTGCTGGTAAATCCGTAGATCACCCCTTAAATCCAGGTCTCAAATTCCAAACAAATAAATTCAACAAAACAAAAGGAAATTTATTTCTATCAATTTCTATTACATCTTGTATAAAACATGGGTCATTAAATGTCCCCATTGAACATCACCCAACCATGAATGGTATATGGTCTACTAGATGGCTACTTTTTCAGGTGATGTCCAATATTCCCAAAATGGGACAGTTACCAACCCCTGTACATCTTATATAAGCCATGGTTATTATAAATCCCTATGAACCATTGGATGACTAGCCCCTATTAATGGTTATTAACCATGAGTATTGACCATAGCTCATATAAAAAAGAAACTCTAAAAAAACAAAAAATGACCCGTTTCATCCCCAGATCACCTTCTCGTTCCACCAGCGCTGTGAGCTCCGCTTCCGTCGCGGCGCTGGCGCTGGCACTGCTGGCACTTTGCGACACCTCCGAGGGGTAAAGCCTCGCACAGTCGCGTCAACCAGAGTCGGCCGTGGGGCCGTGGGGGGTTTACCGGGTTTGACATGACCAATCCATGTATTTTTTGCGGGGACTTCACCAAAAATCATGGGATATGGGATCAAGAAACCCTGATTCAAAGGACAAATGCGTCTTTAATTGTTGTGGTTTGATATGTCCAATTGCGCCCATTGCAAAGGATGGAAGCAATTTTTCTCGTACCCAACCAAGGTTGACCTAGGATTTATTCAATAAAAATTAGGAGTTACGACCAAGGATCGGGGTAAATATCCACCCAGAGGCAGAGATTTAAGATATTTAAGTGGGATCATCTAAAATTTACCCTCTGGTAAACAAACATAACTATGGAAAATCACCACTTTAATAGGTAAATTAACTATAAATGAACCATTTTCAATAGCTATGTTCGTTTACCGGAGGGTATCTAAAATTTACGGGATCTGATGAGGTTGGGAAGATGATGTAAAATCCGCACTTGGATAGTGGCCTTCACTACTGTCAGGATTTAGGCAGCTGAGAATGGTCAAGATCATCCATACAAGGTGCCCCCCCCAGCTGTGTTTGTTGGTCTATTTAACCTATTAAGTATAGATATATCCACTATAAACCCAATATATTGGAGTTATTGGCACCAACATAGCTAACTATGAGGGCACCAGCTTGTATTGCAATAACTGTTGGATTTCCGTCCCCTGAAACAAAGATCTGACTTGGCCACACTTTTTTTGGTACACCCTGCAACTCTCATGTCTCTAGAACTCCAACCTCCGTCCATACGGAAACCGTGGGTGTGTCCATATCGTTTTGTTAATCTACCCGAGGGTATATCCCTTTTAAGAAAAGTATTTTCTTGGTTGGTCTCCCCGTTTGCCACGCGTGTCCACCACATAATAACTAATACTAGTTCATGTCCTAGCGATATCCAGTTATGTATATATACATATGTATATATATATATATATCCAGCCATCTTCCTCAACGGCCAACAATCACTTACACTCACATGCAACAGCTAGTCAAGTCGGTATGCTAAGGTCATGCAAAGGTGTTGCAAGCCAAAGGTATCACAAATTCACAAGTCATTCATAACTGGTTGGGGGCTGACCTACCCCTGTGAAAAATATGAAAGTCAGTTGGGATGATGAAATTCCCAATATATGGAAAGATAAAAAAATGTTCCAAACCACCAACCAGATAACTTATGAGCCAATTCTAGTACTTAACTCTAATCGAATGTATTATAACTCGCAAGTCAAGCTAATTCCATACTTGTTGCTCAAAGGCAACAAGCACCCTCGGTAACAACAAAAACACAACTTTTCTGTCACGACTTGAAAAGTTCCATTTCTTTCAGGTGGTGACCATCAGCTTTTTCAGTGGAAGCTACCAGAAGCCACACTTTGCCGAGCTCGCATTGCACCAACTTATAGCATAAATCATCACAAGTCACATGAAAATCTCTATTTTGGCTGATGAAAGCCTGATTTGGGTTGGTTAAACCCTCAAAAACTCAGATGTGTCCTAGTTAAATTCCCATCTGCGTAAAGAAATTCCCAGCCACATTTCTTCCGTCATTTTTCGACCATTCATCCAGGCCACGTCTTCGACAGCAGATGCACTGCCTCCACTGGTGGCACTTGGTACTTCACCCCCAGCTGTGCCCAGAGCTCGCAGCTGTCCCCAGAGTAGCTGCTGACGATGGCGTTGACGCTGGAGAGGTTTTCCTCGAGACGCACCGTAGAGCTTCCACTAGCCATGTGGATGTGTCTGGAATATACTCTGCAAATGATGATTTTCATGAAGGAAAATGGTGATTGGAAAATGGGGCTGGTGTCTGGAATTTAAGTGGTATCCAAGGACACATGCATCGTTGCCCGTTGAAGTGGTTCATAAGCCATGTGGATGTGGCTGGAAATTGGCGATATTTCCCAAATGACTATATTTTAATGAAGGGAAATTGTAATATGAACCATCAGGTGTAAGGGGTAAGCCAGTTTTATATAACCCAAACCATGTATAATGCGGGATGTTCCCTGTGCTAATATTAATATTATGTAATACATATGTGTATATACTATATATATATACTATATATATATCATTTTCGTGGTAGGTTGGCTATTAGCCATTCACTTGCACACACACCGCCTAGGGTGAAAGATCCTTTCGGGGATAGGTCCAACTCCAGCCTCCACCCGCCAATTTGCAGAGATATTTCAGGTGAACACACTGCACACAACGAGCTACTGGATTGCGGCTTTTGTAGAACGACACCAGGAGAGCACGCCTCAAGACTCCCCGACCCGGGAGAGGAGACGAAATTAGGATGATAGGATAGGAGACCCCCAAATAATGGTTGGGTCTACGAAGTGCAGCATTTACGACAAACAATCACTTGGAATTGTCCAGTTTCATTACCAGAAGGTGGCGAATCTTAACCAGCTATTCCAACAGGTCAGCGAAACAGGGGGCTCCCTTGGTGTGAGTTTGTCTGAAAACAGCTACTGGTTCATCATCTTCCCCATTTTGGAAGGCAGTTCTGAGGTATCCTGCATTTTCAAACAGACAGAAATATCATATTGTTGGTGGCACAGCATGTATATATATATACATATACACATATATGTATGTATATACATATCCCAATGACATTCCCGAATTGTTTTTTCCGAGAAAGGATGAAACCCCCATGTCTCAAGGCTTTTGAGGAAAAAATAAGGGCCGGTTTGGAATATCATGTCTTATCATCTACCTATTGGTTGTTGAATCAAAATCCTCAATAAACCAAGCAGTCGGTTTTAAGGACTCTATGTTAGGAAACACGTAGATGGTTTTCCCAGCTATAAACCTCCATTTAGCTCAGGGATTTCCGAAAAAACCATGAGAATCCCCATGTTTCAGGTCTTTCAAATTGTTGGTTATACATATATATATACGTATAATTAGATAAATGTCAATAATATTCCCATACATTTTCCCAATGTTCCCATACATTCCCAGAATCCTCAGATGAATATGTCAGGAAAGAGAAATATACATAATATGTACTATGGTTACTATGAAGGTTTGATGTCATATTATCCCCATTGGTATATGATGGTTTCTTAAAATGGATCCCCAAGTCACCATTGGTTTGAATACTAATTCAAATGGTCAAACTTGGGAATATTTGGGGGTACTCCAGTACTCCATATTTTAGGAACCTCCATATTTCAAGGCGCAAAAGGCCTTAAGTTTCCCGCCATTCCCGCCGGCTTGCAGTGCTCGATCTTCCGCGCTGAAGTCCGCTGGGGCGCTGGGCGGCAGATGGGCGGCCCTGAGGTGCAAGGAGGGAACAACAACTAAGAAACCAACAAAAATGGTGCTTTAGTGATTTAAACACAACAAAAATGATGCTTTAACCTACAAAAATGGTGCAATAAAACCAACAAAGATAGTGATTTAACCAAGAAAAATGGGGATTGATCTATCCAAAATGGCCAACATGAATAGTTATATGTTTTTTTAGCATGGAGAAAACCAAACAAATCAAACATGAACGATTACCAAGTAACATTCCCATACGAAGAAACCATTGAGGGAAACTTATAGTGATTCCTAATTGTTAAAAAGTGGAATTACTAAGAATATATTAAGATTACATGGTAATTATATATATATCAATTAATTAGACCCATTACTCATATAATAATTATGGTCAGTGATGGGAATAATTGATAATTACCATGCTGATAATTATGCAATAATGGGATAATTATGAGGATTGGCCCATAACAAGATCACTTTCACTCGAAAATTACCAGGATGTACACATCGAAAAATAAGTTTAAGCAACAAAACACAACAAAATAGCAGGACTTACGTTTCAAAAACATTGACATTTAACCAAAAAAACATGAAACATTGAATCTAACTTTCAGAAGTTGGAATGTACTAGTACGCATCAACGTTTGTTGGAAATTAGGCAAACAAATGACCGACAAACATGATGTGTCAACCTAGGAAGGGAAAAGAACGGTCGATATGTGTACGTTCATCTACCCAATTTTGAGGGTCATGTGGCATCAGTTCCCAGCTCACCCCGTCATCCCCAAGTCCTACTGACAAGTTGATATACCGAAATGGATTGGTCAGATTTAGTCGGTAACTCCCATTGAACCAGTGAGAATGGTTATCGTAACCAAGCAAATACAATAGTGACTATACACTGTTTCAGCAGGAAGTTATTTTTCTATCTTTGTGGGGGTTGCTATGGTTCGTTCTCAACAACTAGGGGCTTTAGGCACCGCTCATCTGCTTGCAAATATTTTTGAGAAGTTCCATAAAAAAAAATCGGGCGTTTCTTGATATTGTTTCAGGGGTCATACTACCCTTCGTATACTCTTAAGATAACCACAACTCATATACTGGGATTCCCAGCCAACCATCATCGTTTTTCGAATGTTCCGAGAATAGTAATATTGACATGTCCCAAAATTCCAAACCTTCGATGAGTCCATGATTTTTTGGCGTCCCAATTCCCAATTCTTTACTGGTTCAACTCCTACCATTTCCCGGACCTTTGTTGGATCAGTAGGTGAACTTCACTTTGATCCAGGAGAGACGTTGGACTGTCCACATTTTCATGGTCAATGCATGTTCATACTATAAATGATGGCTGAATCCTGTTAATACCCCTGCAAGAATCCATGTTTTACGTGTCTTTTGGAATCTTCAAATAGGTTAACTCACACTGTATATTTTTGCATCACTTTGACCAGGGCCTCCATCGAAAAGCCGAGCTTCCACAGCTGCTCCTCGCTGGTCGCGTCCGGTCCTGGTGCTCAAAATCGATACATCTTTACATCTTTGCAAAAACGGAAAACTATGTTTATTTGTATATATATATATATACTGACTATAAGGTATACTTATGTACAACATATGTATACTGATTATGATGTATAATAATGTATTATATATATATTACAGTATACATGTTCTGTATACAATTATACCAGGGTTCTGTATTTTATGTGTATTCATTGAAGTGGATAAGGATCAAGACCCTGGTACTATAAGGAGTCAGCTCATGTCATCGAAAAGCCGGTGACCCGACATACCCCTTGTAGCTTTGCTACATAACTGGGTGGGTACTTGCGAAACAATCTTTCTAAGTCATAGGCTCTGGTTCTATGGTTTGGATCATCAACAAAAAAACCATAGAACCATAGAACCATGGTTTGCAAACCATAGAACCAACAAAAAAAATGGTTTTTTGTTATGGAAAGATCTCAACAAAAAATTGCGGTATTGCATGGAAAAAAAATGAAGCACGGCGGGCCAGCTTCGGGGCGTTTTGCAAATTTTCGCATCGAACAAATAGGCTGCATCCTTTTCTACGAAGGAGGCTGTGACTGGAAGAGATGATGATCACCAAAGGTGAAACACGCCTGGTTTTCAAGCAGCCTTCATTTTCCTGTGGGTTTTGATTGCTGGTTTCTGATTGTAGCCTTTATTTTGCAGCGCGTATTTCCCACATGAATGCTTGAATCTCAATTGTTCTAATAGTAGTTGCTCCCCCTTCTTGGTGTAACCTTGTCCAGTTTTGTTGTTTAGCCTTTCGTCAAGTTTGTCAACGTTTCAACGTTCATTTTCATATGGCATGTGTTTGTGACCGACATGGTGTTCATCCGGGGGCTAAGGGGCAATAACGTTCGTGTTCCCATGCGTTCGATCGGCAGCTGGTTTTCGAAACTCCGGGGTTCTGCTGCATATGCCATGGCATCTGGGAATCTGCTCATTTTCGGCCTGGAAAGGTACAAAGAAAGGGAAATACCAGAGGTGTTCATAGAAAATTTGCTCATTTTCCGCCCTTACACTCCTGCAAGCTAATATAGATGTGGAAAAAAAATTAGCATGTGTTTATAGGTAAACCATGGATGTTCCACATCCATGTTAGTTTATGCAAGGGAAACCCCCGCAGATTCTGCTGTCCTGTCGGCACCTCGTCATGCTCCAAATCCGCAAGCAGTTGGGCGAAGAAGGCCTGGGCTCAGGTTAAATAACAATGGATGATGATCAAATCAGAAATCCCTACATATAACATATATATATAATTACATATAACTATATATTTAATATAGATATAGTCTATATAGATAGATAGAGGTATAAATGTTTATATATATAATATATTTATTTATATATGTAAGTATATGTTTGTATATATATATATAGAGGAATAGTTGAGGTATTATCCTGCAGGATGGTGATGGGATACAGGAAGGCCCCCCCCGGCAAGTTATGGTTGCTGGTCTATATTCACCCATCCAACTGCAGATATCTCTACCACAGACCCCAGATTTGACTATGGTTTTATGGCAGCTACATCTATAATTAACGCGGTTAACCATGGTTAACCAACTTGCCTCAGGGGACCTTGGGTGTGAATCAAAACCTGGGTTCGGAGATGTGAAATGATTCCCGAACCACTTGGATGGTCACCAATCTTCTTTGAATGTGCATGTTGGTTCAACTGAACCCCATTCTTGCCGGCAGCATTTCACACTATTGCTGCTTAAATGTTCAATCTGCCAGTTGCTACGTTTTATTGATCCGCGTAGATTGTACTATGCGCTAACCTGCAATATTATCATTTTAGGATGGTTCCCTAACTATCATGGTACAGGACGTCGCAGTGAGGTAGTTCTATTTCATCCAGGATGAAATCCGAAATTCTTCGCCAGAACTCACCACATTGGATAAATTTGGAGGGTGTGGGTAATCTGAGCCATAACTCAGATCACCGCTTTACTCGGTTCAATCAAAACAATTTCTTGGTTGGTTGAAGCCCAGTAGTTAAAATCCACATGTTTGTTCAGACTCCGAAAATCGCAATCCAAGTGGTGAAATCACAACTGCGGCCTCGTAGAACCTGATGCCATCTCAAAAATCGCTGAACAAATTTGTAGCATCCGAACCTACATCCCAAAAAGGTCAGCCGAAAGATTGACTACTGGCTTGATTAAAAAATAAGCTTCGGTGGTATCCCCAACAGCCGCAACCTTTTATTTTCTACAAATCTTTCTGAAGCGTGCTGCGAAGCCAAGCGCTGGAAACACCTCAGCAGGGTTTCCGTGCGTTAAATGGCCGCAGATCCTGTTGAACCTGACCTGGCTCTGCACCAAAGCCTCCCAGACCTTCTCCGGAACCTTCTCCCGAACCTTCTCCCGAACCTTCTCCGGAACCTTCTCCGGAACCTTCTCGGGAACCTTCTCCGGAACCTTCTCCGGAACTCTGTTGAACCTGACCTGACTGGCTCTGCAGCAAAGCCTTCTCCAGAACCTTCTCCGGAAGCCTGTTGAACCTGACTTGGCTTTGCACCATAAAGCCTCCGAACCTTCTCCGGAACCCTGTTGAACCTCCCAGCCCTCCTCCGGAACCTTCTCCGGAAGCCTGTTGAACCTCACCTGGCTCTGCACCAAAGCCTCCCGACCTTCTCCGAAACCTTTGGAACCTTTGGAACCTTCTCCGGAACCTCGTTGAACCTGACCCGGCGCCTGCACCAGTGCACGCCGGAGCTATTTGGGGCTGAAGATCCCATTAGCTTACGCTGTTGTGGAAAAAGAAACATATTGGTGGTTTCAGATGGGTTTGAAAATGGGGCACCCCAAATTTTGATGGTTCATCATCATGTGAACATAAAAGAATGCCATAAATCTGTCCGGAAAGACATTACCCAATTTCCTCTCTTCTTCAGCTATCTGGATCTGATCGGATTCCAACATGGTCGTTCTGTACTCCAACTGCATGAGATCCAAAGGGTCCTGAAATCCCTGATTCAATCAGAAAATCAGCGTGATTGGCCCTCAGTTTTGACAACAAGCACTCCTGCGCCAGTTTCTGACGTTTCGCAAGGCTTTCTTGCTCTTCTTCTGTGTTCCTTCCGAGTAGTTGTCGGCTTCCACTGAGATCAGACCGCCTCCATCGCGGAGCGCGCCGATAAAGGCCGGGTATACCGGGTATACCTGATTTTTGGACAAACCTAAAAATCATGGATTTGTTTCCCATAATTATCCCATGATTATCCCATGATTATCTGGTTATTAATTACAAATTATATGTTATTATCCCATTATTACTGGTTATATCCCATGATTGACTGATATCCCCAAGCCCGAGTTTCCCATTTATGTTGTTGGTTGACCGATAGCAGATTTCTGGTTCAGAAACAGACCACCCCAAATCCCAAGGGCTAAAATCCGAGTGGCATCGTCCACAGCCTTCGAAGATTCTATGTCAGCCATGGCCCCATGGTCCAAATGGCGTCCGAATGGAGAAAAAAAAACCGCTATGATGGTGAAGGGCTGAACATGGTAGCATCGGGATGTTCAGCCATTCAGAAAGGAGGATGCGCGTACAAGAATGTTTCCATATGTTTCCATATACAAATCGAGATAAACTGAGGTCGGTCTTTCATTTTGAAACACTGCCCATGTGTTTTGATGAATTGGATATCTGAACACAAAATCTCCGGCGCGCACAGATGACTGGCCACATTCTCTGAATGGTTGAGCTTCCCTGGTACCTGTGCCCTGGTTTTCAAATCAAAGTAGCTGCTGCTCCTCTGTGTTACTCCAAAAAAAAACGGCACAATAGGTTTTGATCCCATGGTTTTACCCTCTGGTAATTTAACATAGCCATTGAAAATGGCCATAGAAATAGTGAGTTTTCCCATTAAAAATGGTGATTTTCCATCGTTATGTTAACGTTTACCGGAGGGTATATGATGTGTTAATTCCCGGATGATTCTGGTCTGATCATAGGGATCTGCGAATTGGTTGACCGCCTTGATAGACGTGATTTTTTTGATGACCTGCTGTGGGTGAAAATCATGGAATTTCAGCTGGTTGGTGGTTTTTCGCCACTCCTCTGAAAAATGATGGAGTGAAAGTCAATGGGGTTGGGATGACATCCCTAATAATTATATGAAATGGAAAATTTACAAATCATGTTCCAAACCACCAACCAGTCATTCTTCAGGAACTTGACGATTGCATCGATTCGATTTGCATCGAGTTTTGCCTTGACCATCCGTGACCTTATCCCGAGTGGATCAAGCTTTGAGCAGGCGCAAGGAATCACCAGCGAATCCCGTCCTTTCTAGTTGTATGTAAACGCATGTTGTTGCTGAGTGCTGAGTCATATATTCAAAGCGTTTGATAGATGGATCGGCTTATAAATCAGCTTCAAACTGAAGGGCACCATTTTGTAGAACCATTTTACGGTACCATTTGGGGGTGACAAAATGGATTCGCATGTTCCCGATTAAACCATCCAATTTGGGGTGTAACTTTAAGTCTGAGATATGTGGTGCCAAACACAAAACTTCACCGAAGCGTAATAGTTTTTCATCAACCCTTTTTGCTTGACTTCAAGAACTTCGTTTGCTTCGTAAAATCTGACGTTTCTGTAGCACCAAAGCCTTCACGTGCAGGTTAACAGGACAATCAGCGCTTAAGATTGACATTGGCCACGATCAGCTCAAGTGGGCACGCTCGTTACCCTCTGGATCCCTCTGGTAAACATACAAAGTTAGCTATTGAAAATGGCCATAGAAATAGTGAGTGTTCCCATCAAAAATAATGATTTTCCATAGCTATGTTAGTTTACCAGAGGGTATAGCTAAAAGTTATAAATCCTCTAAGCCCACCCTTCAACCAAGATGTAGCCAGCCCAATTCTCAATGGTTGTTTCGTGTAATATCCCCATTTTGTGGATTCAATCTCGGCATCTGTCAGTTATACATGTCATTTTTCTTCGTTCTAGGAATTTATGTTCATAGGTTCATAGGTGTTAAACTAGATAAGCACCTCATTGTCCGTTGTTTATGCTGGTTTCTATCCACCTTTTTGTTGTTGCTTCGGGGTGTATCCCAGGAACGGGAAGTTGTAAAGAACTGGTGAACAAGACCCACAAATTCAACTGGGTGAACTAAGACGCGTGTTAAGCCACTTACTAAGCGGGATGTACATCCCCAATTCTGGTTCGGGGATTATCCAATTGCTGTATATATATATATATATCCCGTTCTACTCCCATGTTGGTGATTTTACGGCTTTGTCTGAAAATCGCGTCCCCCAAAAGTTGATGGTTTTTGTGATCCTCTTCAAAATAGCGATTTGAAGAGGATCTCCCATTTACAGATTTTTGGATATCGTAATGGATTGGACCAACAAATAGATCATTTACCATTTACCAATCATATGGATTGGACCAACAAATTTTGAATCCTAACGATTTGAGGACATCCTAATTTTTGTTGGTCCAATCCATATGTGTGATGTTTGAAACCATTTGAAACCCCAAAAATTGGTCCATTCCGACCCAAAGCTCAGACCCCGTGCCCTGTCCTTGGGCGGCAATGCCTCGTTCCGAAGCACTGCGGCCTAAGTGAAATCATTGATCACCAAGGGTGGGAGCCGAAAATGGTGGAGATTCACCAACCAAAACAGAAAGACGGGCCCATAGATAGGAAAGTTGGTTTACAAGTAGTTGAAGTGGGGCTTATTCATGAATAATTATCTGGTTGGTGGTTTTTCGCCACCCCTCTGAAAAATGATGGAGTTCGTCAGGTGGGATGATGACATTCCCAATATGATGGGAAAAATAAAATTCATGTTCCAAACCACCAACCAGTTATATTATATATATATATATCAATTATATAGATGGGTTTACAAAGCGGCAAAGAAAACTGGGGAGCTCCCTCTCCAGGAGCAGCTCCGGGGCAGGTCTCGTCACTGGGGGTCTCTTCCCAGTTTGGGCTGGAAATGCCGAGCAAACTCGTACCAGCAGGGACAAGAAAAGTTCGAATCCCAAGGGGATAGACCAATTCATTGATGACTTGTTGGTTTATCCATGCTGATTTGTTAGGTTTACCACGTCACACTCTAAAACACTAAGCTCGCAACGGGAGATTCATAGTTTTTGTGGGAAAGCCAGCTATAAATCGGCACGGATTAGATTGCGAGACATCACCCTGGTGAACATCTCAAAAAAAACAGCACAGTAATTTTCATCATCCAAAATGTTATGGTTTAAAAGTTCGGTGAAAAAAAAAAGGCACTATTTTTCACTTTGGACCCATACTCAAATTTCCTTACTCTACATGTTCTTGGCAGTCAAAACTTCCCGCTTCTTTCCACTTCCCATGGCTAGTTTAGATACTGGGCAAAATGAAACAATTAAGTTGGTTCGTGTATATACATGTATATACCATATATTCATATATTATATATATATGTGCATATCGATCTAGGGCTAGCCAAAACACATGTACTGAACTAGCACTACCCATCACCAGTTTGTTTACCCACATGTTTGTATGCATCCCCTTTTAATAAAAAACGACATAAAGCTAACCGTCTAACCTGCTTGGATCTGCATCCCATTTTTTGGGGGAGGATATGGCAGTGTGTCAAAACCTTGTACCCCCGGTGAACATCAAAATAGCTGGTAAATGGATGTTCATACCCATATGTCCTACAGATTACTGTAGCACATCCAAGGACTTGTCAACCAAGTGGCACAGCTGTAGCCCTCCAAGTTTCTCGTGAACGCTTCCTCTGCGGCCTCGTCAAACTCCTGGCTCTCGCTGCCAACAGCCACGTGGCTCACGGACTTTGGGCTTTTTGACGGTTTTTCACAAGAAACCCATGTTCGGGATGTAGAATCTGTAGAATCTGTAGATGTGTAATGCAATTTTTTATGTGATGGCATTAGCCATGTGTAGTGTAATATGTCGTTTAGCCTGAAAGAGACATCTTGCACTGGTCCCTCTGTGATAATCTTCCGATGGGGGCACTGCTAAGCAGCGCTGCGTGAAAACCCGAAACTTTGCCGATTTGTTTTGCACCCAGTTGCATTCCATTTTCTTTAGCAACATTCCAAGTGGTGTTGTTGACCATAACCCTGGCTCTTCTCAATTCGATGCCCGTTCTTACAGCAGTGTCTGACTATCCCACTTGCATAGGGTAGATAATCTACAAATGAGATATGCCACTACCCTGGTCTACCCATCCAAGTTTGGGGTCTAATCAACTGTCGCAAATCAGCTGATGGTTCAAACCCTGCAGAAAGAATGGAACATCAAAAAAAATGTGTTACCAGTTCCAAGTAAAAAGCGTCCCATCCTCAAATCGCTGTATTTGGGGTTGGTAAGCTATTTTTGGGTTGGTTTAGGATCATGTAAAAATATGATTGGGTAACATTATCCATGCTGATAGGTCGGATGTTCATTTATGCAACCATAAATGTTCATTGGTTTCTTTATGTTTGTTTAACGTTCGTATGTGATCTATCTATCCACAAGAATTCGTTGCAAAAAACAGTCCATGATGATGTTTATCATAAGCTACCCTCTGGTAAACTAACATAACTATGGAAAGATCCACCATTTTTAATGGGAAAATCCACTATTTCTATGGTCATTTTCAATAGCTACGTTTAGCTACGTTTGACATAACCAGAGGCTAGTTCGATTCATCAAATGAACAGTGTTCAAAACCCGGTCGTCCCTTTTTACTGGCTGCTTGATACGGATTCAACTATGTATATAATGGATTGTGAATGATTGTGATAGTCCCCAATGTATTGGCTAGTATAATCCCCGAACTCATCATCAACCAACAGTCATTTATGAAGTAGATATATTCCCATCTTTGATCGTTGACAACCCTATCAAAGATGGTTGAATCAAAATGAATACCATATACCCTCTGGTAATTTAACATAACTATGGAAAATCACCATTTATAGTTGATTTTCCCATTGAAAATGGTGACTTTTCATAGTTATGTTAGTTTACCAGAGGGTAATCATTACCCAACCATCATTTATCAACTATACTTGGGATATAGTCATGATGGTCAATCATCAACCAACCATGGTTAAAATCAATCAACTGTATTAATCCCACTTTCCCAGTTCATAAAATCCCGAAATTTCATGATGTTAACATGACCATGACTGTCATAGTTTTAATGTTGTTCATACGTTCCTCAGTTCCTCCTTTTAGTGTTTCTGATTCAAACAGCTGGATCATCCCTCATCCGAACAGGCCCCCTGTCACGGCGCCTGAAAGCACGCCACGTCAGGCGACAAACGTCGCACTTCTTCGGCGGCGCGCTGCAAGCCTTAGTTTTTTTTGTGCGAGAGAAGCATCCTGTGTAGGAAAGTCATAGTCATTGTTTGATGGATAAAATGAAAATGGATAGATAAACCAATCAAAACGCTTCTAGATAACCACTTTTTTAATGTTGTGGATGTTGCATGGATGTAACATCAAAAAACGTGGGTATCGAACCAAGAAAATTGGGATAAAATGGAATGTCATGGAAGAAAAACAAACTGTAGTCATGGTTTGTTGGTAAATGTTGATACAACCTACTATCATATAGCTGTATCAAACGATATAGTTTGTCCTGTTGACAATGCCCACAATTATAGTAAGTTTAATTCTTTACAGTATCTTTGTCAAACAGTCAACAATCTGACAAGGTATCTTCTTGGTTAATTCAGTTGTTTTTTCTGGATCTTCGCTGGAGTGACTTGACCAAGTTTTCATCATTTCTGGTGGGCATTCAGTTGAAATCTGTCCCATTGGATGTCCCCAGTAAAGCTTGGTGCATGGGAAAGGCTTGAGTTGTGTTTGGATGGGTTGGATTTTTGGTTGGATGTTAAACCCCAAAAAAAAACATCCCATAAACCAACATCACAGAGAAAAAACATGTTTTATATTAGTCCATGGGATGCTTTTTGGGTAGATTTTTGTGCTGTGGATTACCATCCCCTAGATTTACAAACATGGACCCTAAAGTCATGGCAGGGTCTGTGTGAAATGGAGGCGATGGTACATGTTTTGTGCCGAAGACCCTTTGGCCAGGACAGTGGGCTATGGATCTACTTAATCCACTCTAACCGTAGGAGCAATATTCAACGGTTTCAAACACAAAAAAACTATATACTTTATGGAAAATCTCTACCGGAATTGATACAAACATAATTTTATCACATTTTATCATGTAGGTTTCTATGTGCCTTACACATCCAAAAACAGAAAGCAAGTTATGGACGGGGCAAGGGGTGTTTTTCACGAGACACAAGCGCCACATCTCTAACCAAAAATCAATGGTTTGGGAATGAATGGGAAATGGCCAACAATCGTGGTTTTTTGGACAATAAAAAAAGAAACGACTATATACAGTGAGAGTTGGAACATGGATTGGTAAACCAATAACTAGTTCACCAAGAATCAGCTTGGATATGTATGTGTATAGTTGATACTACATCTACATTATATACATAATGTATCATAATGTCAACCCTGGATTAATAAACCTAATAAACCCCAAATGGCTGTTTTTTGGGGGAGGGTACCATAAAAAAGTATTGTATGAAATGACTCTTGGAGGAGTACCCCCCTAATTTTCATAAACTATAAACCATGGTGTAGCAAAATCCCGGGGTGACATTACATACAGAATGTCTATGTGATTCCATAAAGATGCCATCCTACCTAACCAGGCATCAGCTGGCATCAGCTTTAGGCGTTTTTTTGCAACGGGACGTAACGGGACGTTTCGGGAAACATGATTCCGAGCCATCACCACAATGACTCGTTAACCAAAAAAAACACAACCGAACAAATTGATACTTAGAGGAACATACATGAACATACTATATATTATGTATATATTATGTGTATATATATAAACACTCACATCAGCCCCTTTTTTTATTGCGTTGCAGACCATGTTTGTCAAGATTAAATGAAATTGGGAACATAGAAACGAATTTGGATCCAAAGAGGAAATCCCTCAATTCCTCTAATGGG
>Ga0126342_10006001_pt1 | contig 21401 bp, 25 predicted proteins | sample Cyp1metagenome_FD_92528 | JGI IMG/M metagenome (GOLD analysis project Ga0126342, IMG submission 92528) | Coral microbial communities from Lord Howe Island, Old Settlement Bay, Australia - Cyphastrea 1 metagenome | ecosystem: Host-associated > Invertebrates > Cnidaria > Coral ... | reverse complement strand
CCTCAACATCATCATCCTCCACCTCATCGTGCTCAACATCATCATCCTGCACCTCATCAGGCATCCTGCACCTCATCATCCGTGGCATTGTCATTTTCATCATCATCATCATCATCATCATCATCACCATCATCATCATCATGACAATCATAATCATCAACATCGTCATCTTTACCATCACCACCATCATCATCACCACCACCATCACCATTGCCATCATCATCACCATCACTGTCATCAATCTCATCCTCAACATGATCATACATTATCCTCACACACCCATACTGTTCGGGGCCTCTCTCCAGCATAATTATCCTTGGGATCACACGAAGTAATGTGATGTTCGATAGGCAGGCTGTCGCCACAGCAATCAAAAGCATTTGCGACTTTTGGCTTGCATGGGGCCAAGCCAGGCGGTGTCATGTCACCTTCAAATTGGCGATCCAAGGTCAGGTGTAGGCTGCGTTTCATGTCATGCCTCTGTGTCCACTGGCCATTGGAATCAAGTGGTTTCATATACCTTTATCGCCGTTGGATGATCTGTTGGTCTTTCTCACGTGGGAGAACAATCGTTTGGCCTCCTTTGTTAGTTTTGCCCGTGTGTTTTTTGGCGTTTGTTAAAATCATGACCCATCTGCAAAGCTGCTTCTGCGGCATGAGGAAATGAACCAAGCAAGAGAATAATAAAGCATGTTCTGCGCTGCTGCGCAATAAATTTGGTGTTTTCCAACTAGAAGTAGCAGAGATGCATGCAGTCAATAGAGAATCTGAGATTTATGAAGTAAGCCACCTTTTCCTGGTCTCTTGACACATCAGCTGTGAGCTGGAGATCGGGTGCTTTTCTTCTGTTTCTTCCGTGCGAGTTGCAGTGCTCAGGTCAAGCCATCTTTTCATCAGCTGCATTCCAACAGGCCAGAACTTTGGGCCACTGGAACTGAAAGGCAGTGCGTGCAAATCACTTTCGATCAACAAATGCACATCACGATACAACACATTGAGGACCGAGATTCAGGATATTTTTTTGGAGATACAGATTGTTTTTTTTCACATTATGTTTTTTCCCGAAACAAATTCTTAAATCCCAAAACAAATCTTTAAATCCCGAAACAAATCCTTAAATCCCGAAACTTCCCTTAAGTTCCAGAGTTCCGGAACTTAAGAAACACAATCCTTAATTGCATGCCTTTTGGCCTTCCTTTTCCATAGTTTTGCTTGCAAAAAGCTGATAAATTGCATGCAGTTAAGGCTCTCGCTCCTTAGCTACCGGCATCTTAAGCGATTTTTTCCTTGAAAAACAGAGAAAAAGAACATGTACATGCATGCTCATAAGGATTTCGTTCCTTAAGTTCCGGGGCTCCGGAACTTAAGGAAAATTTTGGGATTTAAGCTTTTTCCTCCGGGAATTAATGGTTGCGTGTTTTTTTTGGGGGGCTTGTGCAGATTTTCCACTGTTTCCTTGGAGCAGACACAGACAAATGTTTCTCTGCTTTTTGGATGCCAAAAAAATCCTTAAGTTCCAGAGCTCCGGAACTTAAGGTCTACTTCTTTGCATTCTTGGTGCCCAAAAAATCCTTAAGTTCCAGAGCTCCGGAACTGAAGGTCTGCTTCTCTGCATTTTTGATGCCAAAAAAATCTTTAAGTTCTAGAGCTCCGGAACTTAAAGGTCTGCTTCTCTGCATTTTTTTGCGCCAAAAAATCCTTAAGTTCCAGAGCTCCGGAACTTAAGGTCTGCTTCTCTGCATTTTTCGTGCCAAAAAATCCTTAAGTTCCAGAGCTCCGGAACTTAAGGTCTGCTTCTCTGCATTTTTGGTGCCCAAAAAATCCTTAAGTTCCACAGCTCCGGAACTTAAGGACTGCTTCTCTGCATTTTTGATGCCAAACAAATCCTTGAATTCCAGAGCTCCGGAACTTAAGGTCTGCTTCTCTGCATTTTTGGTGCCAAAAAATCCTTAAGTTCCAGAGCTCCGGAACTTAAGGTCTGCTTCTCTGCATTTTTGGTGCCAAAAAAATCCTTAAGTTCCAGAGCTCCGAAACTGAAGGTCTGCTTCTCTGCATTTTTTGCGCCAAAAAATCCTTAAGTTCCAGAGCTCCGGAACTTAAGGTCTGCTTCTCTGCATTTTTTGCGCCAAAAAATCCTTAAGTTCCAGAGCTCCGGAACTTAAGGTCTGCTTCTCTGCATTTTTCGTGCCACAAAATCCTTAAGTTCCAGAGCTCCGGAACTTAAGGTCTGCTTCTCTGCATTTTTGGTGCCCAAAAAATACTTAAGTTCCACAGCTCCGGAACTTAAGGACTGCTTCTCTGCATTTTTGATGCCAAAAAACATCCTTAAGTTCCAGAGCTCCGGAACTTAAGGTCTGCTTCTCTGCATTTTTTGCGCCAAAAAATCCTTAAGTTCCAGAGCTCCGGAACTTAAGGTCTGCTTCTCTGCATTTTTGGTGCCCAAAAAATCTTTAAGTTCCAGAGCTCCGGAACTTAAGGTCTGCTTCTCTGCGTTTTTTGGGCCAAAAAGTCCTTAAGTTCCAGAGCTCTGGAACTGAAGGTCTGCTTCTCTGCATTTTTTTGCGGCAAAAAATCCTTAAGTTCCAGAGCTCTGGAACTTAAGGTCTGCTTCTCTGCATGTTTGGTGCCAAATAATCTTTAAGTCTTTAAGTTTCAGAACCAAAAAAAAAGAATGCGTCTCCAACTGCAAGCGCCAATCCTTGAAAACGCTTGATTTTTTTGAACCTTTGAAAAGTTTAACCCCAAACGGGGCTGCGAGCCCGATGCATGGGCACCTTTGACCGTAGGTATTTATATTGGAAAGAACAAAGCACACACACACACTGCGCAGCGCGCATGCTGTGTATAGGGCTTGTCGGAGTCGGATGGCAGCATTTTCTCAGCTTCCTGTATGTCTCGGATGGGCAATCAAAATGAAGCAGTTTGGGGTTGTATTTGCGCATTAAAGGCACAGGACAGAAATTCTGGGGCTTGTGTGAAGACATGATTTGCCTGGGATGTCCATGGCTAAATCTTTCTTTTTTTCTTCAACCCTCCGGGTGCTACTCTTCAGGAAATGTCAATCGGCTCGGGGTGTTTGGCACAAGCAGGGAATATGAAAGAGTACATCAAGAACAAAGATCTGGGGCTGAAAAGCCCTGGGTCATCATACGCTCTTTTCCGAGCATATGTTCGGAAGCATGGCAAACCAGCTGGCTTCAGTCCCCGCCAGCGGCTGACGTCAAAGACATTGGTGAACCAATCGCTGCCGGAAAAGTGGCGACGGCTGACTCCTGAGAGCAAAGCTTTCTGGGCGGAGAAAGTATCCCAAATAGGGAACAAAAATGCTGAGCACCGTTCCATGCTGACTGCGCTTGCGCAAGCCACAGAAGAAAAAACACCGACCGACCAGCCACCGTCCAAAGCAAGCTCCCATGGATCTGCTGAAGGGATGGTATTTGAGTCGGATGGGCAACTGTGGCTAGCCAAGACAGAGTTGGGAAGGGGCACCTATGGCCAAGTTTTTGCTGTCAGAAACCCGGAAACAGGCCATTCCCTTGCAGCAAAAGTTGCCCATCAGTTTCCATCTTCTTTCCAGGATTTAGAGACTGAAAGAAGTGCGCTGAATCAGATCCACTCACCGTTCGTCGTGACATGCTTCGGGTACGCCTTGGGCCCGAACAACCGCCTGGCTTTGCTGGAGGAAATGGGCGAGTGCTCATTGTTGCAGTGGCTGGAAGATACTAAGAATGAAAAGAAAACTGAGCAGGTGCAGTTGAAGGAGCGCTGGCAAATGATTCTACAGTTGGGAAGAGGCCTTGCTCATGTCCACTCGTTGAAGTTGATTCACTGTGACTTGAAACCTAACAACTGCCTTGTCTTTCCTGGCTTGGTTGCCAAGCTAGCAGATTTTGGCATGTGCAAATCTCAGCGCGCTTGCGCCTGCAGGGCCAACGAAGTTTTTAGTCTCCCTTACCGTCCTCCAGAGCTGTTGGTCCTTGACTCCGGTGATGCCATAGTTGGTGAATATTCAGATGTCTATGCTTATGGACTGTGCATCCAAGACATGCTGGGTGAACCCATTTTGATTCCAGGCTGCAAAAAGCTACAGAGGTTGATGGTGAGTGAGCCAACGTCGGCTTTTCAACTCTGGCGCGACACGCGCGACCATTTCCTCAGTTTGCGCCCCCTACTTGGAGGACACGTCAGCTTGGCAATTGTGAAGAGCGCAGTAACTCTAAAAGAGCAGCGTTTGAGTCTCAAGGACCTGCTCAAGTTTTGCACTGAGCACGCTACCGGCAGTGAGGCCAGTAGCAATGTCAAGTCGCTTGGACGCCTTGTGGCAGCAGCCTGAAAAGGTCGCTTGGCGCATTTGGCGCATAGTCCTCTAGAGAGTGTGTCTTGAAGAAGCAGCCTGGCAAGGCGATAGGCGTTGGACCGCAAAGGAGTTGAAAATGCGCGAGCGATTTGTGAGATTTCTTCAAGAATGGTATTGGGGGTGTTGTAAAAAAGCTTCTGCCCTTGCAATCCAGTGGCACAGTAAGGGATGGCAGTTGGACAGACTAGTAGGCAGCAAAGCGGTGGCAAAAGCAATTGACAGAGGAAACTTTTGATGTGAACCTTCTGCTCCGAGGCTAGCCAGCCTGCCTCCCTAGAGGCTCGCCTGAGGTTTGCACCCGCACAGGGGAAATGGCGGAAGGAGAGATGCATGTAGCGGAGACGGTTCTATTGAGACAGAAGGAAATAAGAAATTGCTAAGCTAATTCGTATATTGAAAAACCTGAAACAATTTGAGCTTAGCCAGACATGGGTGAAATTTTGTCACTGAGAAGAAAACGCATGCCAGGTCTAGATGTCGGCCGAATCGGCTGCAAGTCTCTACCTGTTAAAAAAAGGGTCGGCCGGCTGGCTGCCAATCTGCCAAGATTTCGCTGATAGTAATGGAAATTACATCAAAATCCAAAGTCCTCGCACCTGCGCATGATGTCTATTCTGCTGGGTCCGCCAGAATCTCTTGGAAATCATTTCAACATGGCTAAACGGCTAAACAGTCATTGTAGCTGCTCCATACTCAAGCAACAATGTACATGGTGACCCTTTCGAGCCGGCCGCCTGAAAGCCCAGCCGATGTCCAATGGAATGTGACGTTCCGCTTGCGCAGGAGTGCGCGAGGATTTGGTGCCGCCTTGGCGGTGACACTGACCCGCTGGGTGAGCCGCCCTTGGTGTGTTACGGTGTGCGCATGTGACCCGGGCAGCTGGCCAGACTTTGGGCAACCATTGCTGCAGTGGCGAGACCGTTAGCCTGACCGCTTGAGTCTGAAAAAAGTCGCTCATCATCTTCGGGGCCACTATATGGCGGAAGCTGGTTTGGTCACATGTGATTCCGATCCACACTTTCCAGAAGTTGGTTAATAAACATCAGTTCGAAGATTTGTTGTCACATATTTTAGCGACATCCTCAGGGTCCCCTCTAGCCCGGGTAATTTAAACATTTTGGGTTTCAACATCGCTGAAACACAAAAATGTTTCAGCCATTTAAAGCAACCATGGGCCAACCCTGTTTTTGTTTGCTTGGCGCGTTGCATGCGTTGGTGTGCCAGGTGACTGGTAGAGGTGTCACTTGGTTCGGGGGTCTTGGGGTTCCCAAGAGAACATGTTGAAATCAGCACAGAGCTCCACAGAACACAGCCTGCCGTCCGCATAGCGGCCGTGCCGCCGACATGGGTTTTATTTTTTCACTCGCAGCACCAAAATAATAGCTGAGACTGCAGAGACAGCTGTGGCAAGGCCAGCGCATTGTTTTGCATGAGCCATGGCGACCCAAGCAGAGGAGTCCACTGGTGCTGACACTGCTGATGATGTTTCCCCACAAAGTTCTTCTTCTTCTTCGACAAGTTCCAGCACGTCGGACGAGGTGCCCCGACCCCCACAATGGATTTGAACTTGAACCTTTCGTCATGTGCACACTTGTTGAAGTAGCAGGGCCAGGCACGAATAAGAAGGAATCCACATATTGCAAACTACAGGGTTTCCTTGGGTAAGGGCATAGGCAGCCTTCAATTTCACGACCGCACCTAAGAATGCCCGTATGGTTTGCAAAGTGATTGGAAATCACAATTTTGTATCCCCAGATCAGATAAGGATACACCCAGCTGCGCTCAGGCCAGCAGACCTGCCGAGTGTGTGGCAAACAAGGCAGATGAGCTGCTGCAAGTCAGAGAATCCAGTGATCAGCGTGGGGGTTCGCGAGTTCGAACCAACCAACTTGTAATTTGCTTGCAACCTGCAGTTGGTTTCATGAAATCACCGCCAATGAGTCATTATCGTATCATTGATTCTTGGGCGATGTCTGTGTGAACCTGCTGGCGTGGCGTTATGTGAATGCTCCTTTAGGGTTTGTTGGTAGGTTAACGGGTAGTTATTGTTAAAGGAAAGGTGAATAAATAAATGTATGCAAAACATATCTTACGGATTTTTGTTTGGTTCTTTTCATGGGTTTGTGTATATATGTTCAACATCTTCTTTTACAATCTGGTAGGCCCGATACTAAATCACCCCCGTATGAAATTGGGTTTTGAATTCAATTACCCCAAATGAATGGTAATGGGATGGCCTATTGTTGTGCTCGCCACGTTTCACATTTGTCATGATATCCATACATACAAACAGATTTACAAACATACATGCATGCATGCGTGCCATGCGCTCAGGAAATAACAGGCTTTTTTTCGTTCTTGCATACATACGTACATACATACATAAATACACATAAATACATACATGCATACATACCTACCTACCTACTTACATACATATATACATAATTGCACATGCAAACGCATACATTGCATACATGCATGTTCGGATAGATAGATACATGCATACATACATACATATAAAGATAGATGTATATATATATATATTTATATTAATACACAGGCATACACATATACATGCATACATACGTGCATAAATACGTTTTAGATAGATAGAAAGATAGATACATACATACATGCAATACAAACGCATGTACGCATGCATGCATTCCCTTTCTTCTGTTGCATTGCGTTGAACTGCTTCGCATTGCATGATATGTGAACAAAAAATGATTTGATATTAAATGCTTGCATACATAGAAACATTGCATTCATATATACAGTCATACGTAGATACTACGCACACCTGAACATATTCTACAAAAGCGAAGCAGACAGGCAGACAGACACACACACACAGGCGTGCATACGCTTATGCCTTTCTGTTGCCATCAGTATTGGAACATTCTTGATGTCCACATGAGCTCTTAGCTCAGGCAGCTTCGATGGGATGGCCCGATGCTGGAGACCTCAAATCTTTGTTCGCCACATCTCAGTACAATGCAGAAAAGTTGCTTCAAGACCCAACGTTTGGCCCTAACAGAGTGAAGAATGTTTTGGCCCTTCAGAAATATCCCATAGTTCTCAACGAGAGTTACGCAGGAATGGGAACAGCAGGCATCACCCTCAAGGATCAGTGGCAGCATTTGACAAAGACTGCAGCTGAGCTTGGTGAACCAGCCGATCGCGGCTGTGCCACAGGCAGGACGCGTGAGCAGTACGATCATGTCATTGCATTGGTTAGAGTTTGCTTGGAGTTTCAACTTTGAGCTTGAAATTCTTTCGTCTATCATCTCCTCCGCATTCTACGACCTTTTCTGACTAATGGACTCATGTTTGCATTGTTTGATTCTTTGCAAAAGGCGTGCGTTGATGACATGTATGAGCCAGGCCTACAACTTGTTAGCTTTCTTGCCTGATTCAAACAAGCGTTTCAGGGCCAACTCCTTCGACTGTGACCAGCTGTGATATCAACCCTCTGTGCCGCAAAGTTTTGACATCATTGGATGAGGACCCATTCTTTGCACATGTGTCGCCAGCCACCACCTTTAGCTTCTGGATTTTTAGTAATACGGGGTTGGGGAGTGTATATACAGGATGACGATGATCTGGTTGGCAGATGTGGCAGTATGCTGATATGAGTGTTATACTTCCCAGCAAGCCTTTGAGCTTCTATTCTCTCTGCTGTTTGTTGAGCCAGGATGTGCGGCCGCAGTGTGTACAGGCAGATATCCTGGACCGTATTTCGGAGGATGCCAGGCCAATGCTGCTCCGGGAACACTTGTCGCCATTTCATGTTTCCATTTATCCTGGGCAGTGTGCGATGCACATGACATGCCAGGACCACGGTATGGCGCCAACCCCAACAGCCAAATTTGGGATTGGGGACCTACTTCTTGGAGTCATGATTGAACGTGCAAAACACATAGATAGAATCCGAAGCGCAAATGATCTTGGCAGCTGTGAACGAACCCGGCGCTTTCTATTTCCTTTTCCTGAAAACATGTATGTATAGTCTCGTACAAAGAATACATATATATATATATATATTTATCGTTTGTTTATTTATTATCGCACCACCTGTGATCTGTCTTCGCAGGAATCAGCTCGAGAAGATCAAGGACAACACATTGTTTGAGATGGAAACGATGCTAAGCGACTTGGTTGTTTGACACCGTACTCCAGATCCTTAGCGCCTCTAAGCCTCTATATAAGTGCCCTTGCGGTGGGTATAGGTGATTCCCAATTTCAAAGCTGTTATCTAGCTGTGCCTTGAAGCAACACTGTGGGACAGCAGGTCAAAAGGTGAAAGGATTTTGCAGGTTGCCACTGGTGAGATGAATCGCCCCAGGATCAAGTGACGCTGAAGATGCGAAAGTGATTCAGACCCAATACGGGGATCTGCTGCTGGATCGGTATGTGGGCTACTTGAAATCGAAGCCAGATGTGTTTTTGGACACATGCCCTTGCTATGCTCATGCACAGAGAACTGAAGCTGGACACTCGCAAGGGCCAAATCGCAGAAAGCGACGTGCTGCAGAAACACCCGGCCACTGCTTGACGCCTGTGGGGCGCCGCCGGCTGCAGCTTGCTTCCGGTGGTCGGAAAAGTCTAGACGCTGCATGTGCTGGGACCACATGTACCGATGTGAGTCAGATGGGATTGCGCCGTTCCCTAACAGGGAGCTCTTGCATGCCACTAGCAGTGTGGTTGGTTGAGCGCTGGTTCACGGAAGAACTGGTAATAGGCCATGAGTGTACCTGTGGTTTTGACAGGGAAGGAGTCCTGCTTAAACATTTGCCACAATACAAGTGGGTATGGCCGACGATTGAGAAAGGCAGCTTTCCCCTGAGCCCATGCCATTTTGGCTGGCCATGCACCCGGGACCGCAGCTACACTGTGGGGGGCCCTGGTGCTTCATAGAGCAAATGACATGTTCATGTTGAAGAGTAGTGTCTCAAACACGACACAAGCATTCTTTCTCACGTAGATCCCTGCTCGGGCACCGACAAGCTTGAGTTGCTGGCAGCGTTACATTTGACAAACGAGATTTTTCACACGGCTTGGACACAGCATCAACGGCATTGCGGCATTGTTCGCTTTGCACTTGCCACCAACATGAGGTTGGTATTTTACGACGATGCTGTGAGCTAGATGAGCCAGGCCTTCGCATGTTCGCTGACACAATCAGTCTTCCTAGTGAGAGCACGGCCATGTAGTTCAGTATGCAGATGCCATCATCCCATAGTTGCTGTTTCTTATACATATGACCATGGGGAAAAATCAAAATATTCAACAACTTCAATTTTGCACATGGCAGCTTGCACCCATGGCCAGCATGCGTGGCCAGGTATCCAAGCAATCTTTGAGCTTTGCCGCCGGCCAACCCTGCACGTGCACGATTTGTTTGTGGCACCGCAGGACAGCAGGATTTGTTTGGAAATCAACGGTTGCAAGGCCTATAGCTTCTTCCTACAAGAGGGAATTGAATAGCATGATGGGTGTGGAAGCCCGCAGGACGAACTGGAGCGAGCGAGAAGTGAAAAGTGCAGAAAGCTTTGTCGTCCACCTGGCACCAATTTCGTGGAGCTCCTTACAGGACAGAAGGTAGGTCCTTTACCAGTCAGTGTGATGCTCCTCGCTTCACAAATGTTTCTTTTACTTCGACCAACACATCACAGGAACATCCCGGGTGTGGTTCGAAGCTTACCTCAAGAACAAAAAAGTCATGAAGTACCAGCAAGCAGGCAGGAAGCTTGCGCCTGGGAGAAGTAGTATTAGAGTCTTGTCTCCGAAAAGCTGTTGTAGGAATGGATTTTCCTACGCGTACTGTGATCTGCAGATTTCCATTGATTTGAAAGTTTCAATCTGCAACAGTGGCCATGATTGCCATGATACTTTTGGTGGATTACCCATGACATGGGCACTCCAATCAAATAAGATCAGTGAAGAAACCACCACTGGAAATTCCACGATCTTCGTCCATCTGTGCCAGGCGTGCCTTCAATGGTAGCCAACCTGCTACAAAATCCAGGGCGGAGGCCCTTGGTTGGAGAATTTATGCCAACTCTCCTGAGAAGAGGAGAGATGTTTCTCTTGGATTTAGCAAAGGATGGCTCCGTGTGCGAGCAGCGGGCGCTTTCTGGAAAGGACTGAATTTGGCTGGAGACGCGCTCTCAATCTGATTGTTGATTCGGAACAACCAGCCAATCGCAATGGCAACATACTTTTTCCCCAAACAGCGTGTCCAGACTGGAGGGTTTTTACACTGGTGGTAAGGGCCGGCGCTTGATCAGGGTGCTCCAGCTGGCCCGTGCCATTTTACTTGCCAAATTCTCGCGCAAAATGGCTCTTGCACGCGACATGTCCAATGCATGTCGATTGCGCAGGCTCGTAAAGAGTGTGGTCCGCGATCTTGGTCCACGGCATTGTCCCCGGGCATTCACGTGCAAAATGGCTTAGTATGACATGTCCGATTGCATTTCAACTGCACATGCTCGTGCAAAGTGTGGCCCGCAATCTTCGTCGGCTGCTTTTTGCCTGTAAATGCTTGCGCGAACTAGCTCTTGTGACCCGTTCAAGTGCATTTCGACTGCGCAGGCTCGTACAAAGTGGGGGTCCAGGTCTTGGGTTCAGTCCTCCTCCTCAACATCATCATCTTCCTCCTCCTCAACATCATCATTTTCAACGGCATCATCTTCCTCCCCCTTGACATCATCCTGCTCAACATCATCATCATCATCATGATCATCATCATCATCCACGTCATCTTCCGCAACAGTAGCATTCTTTCATCATCGTCCTCAACATGTTCATCCTCAACATCACCACCCTCCACCTCATCGTCCTCAACATCCTCAATCTGCACCTTCTCATTCATCATCCTCAACATCATCGTCGGCAACATTTCCCGCATCATCCTCATTATCCTCATCATCATCATCATCATCTCATCATCTTCAACATTATCATGCATTATCCTCCCACTCCCCCACACTGTTTGGGGTCTCTTGCCGGTATAATCTGACTGCTTTTCCCTTGCAAGCCCCACGTTCAGAGCAAACTTGCAAGCGGCGCAGGAGCATGCCCATTGCATGGGTATGTGCCAATATGCGCACCACAGCTGCTCCCCTTTCTTGCCCTTCCCCTTGTGGGGCGCCAGCTTGCAAGAGTCGGAATTGAAGCACTTGGCTGGCAATGTTGCTCGGCAAAGCACATGATCGAAAAGGCAGTTTCACAGCAATAAAAGCAGTGAGGCCAGAATGCAGCGCTTTTGAATCATGTTGCCTTCTGAAAGTTGGCAAAGTGGTGGATATCTCACTATATTGTTTTTTTTTTCCCGGTACGTTGCTTTAGCTTTCGCCTGCTCTGGTGCACAAGGCGATGCATGTCTCTTGTATCGCAGCCATTTGGGCAACAATCTTCCCCTGGGGGCGTGCAACTGGGGCACGAAGAGACGCTGAATGCTTTGTTTGCAAGAGAAGCATGCATAAAGATCATAAGGGTCGGAGACGGCTTTGTTACAGACATGCTCGCATTTTTGCATAATTTTGCTTCCTTTATGATATCTGAAAATTATTATGAATATGTGTATACATGCATATCGTGCTTTGGGCAGGCTTGGTGTATGCCATGCATTCATTTGGGTCAAATGTCCATCAGGGTATTAAGCCAAAACAGCCGCATGGAGAGAATCTCGGGGCCAGGGGCACCTGGCTGAGTGTCGAAGTGAACTTTCAGAGCCAGGCTATCCTCGCGTTGGCACCCTTTTTCATTTTCCCGCCCACCCAAACCCACGGCGCCGCCAACTTGCGTCCTGTAGGGCCGTAGATCATGAGTATGTCATCAGGTGCACATGTATGCCATCAGGTGCACATGTATGCAGGTGAGCATGGTTGTACATTCGGGCTGCGTTAGAGCTTTGACATCAACGAATTGAAATCAATGAAATCAATTGGATATCAATTGAAAATTTCCTTGCCATCATTGTTGGCTGGTGTGACTCCACAGTAAGAACCTTTTGCATCAAAGCAGCATGGCAGGACCCTCATCTTTGGCTTGTGTGACTCCACAGTAAGAACCTTTTGCACCCAAAGGGTTCTATCTGTGGAGGTTTTTGTGGGGTTCTACGTGTGAGAGGTGAAAATGTTGGCAAAATGAGGTATCTAAGTATATGTCCGTCACTATGATATAAAAAGTATATTGTATACACGTATGTGTGTAGATATACATACATACATATATATATATATATATGTATATTTCACCCCATCATACACATTGGTATTGCACACCCCATGCGGAATGGTTTTAGGTTTTTTGCTTGGGTTTCTTCCTCAATTTTTTCCTTAGGGTCCATGTTCTCCCATGCAAATCGGAGCACATTGGTATGTTATTGGTTTGGCCTGCATTTGCTTGTATAGAAAGAAGTTTAAGGGGAGCAGCGTGGAAGAGAAGACGGGAAAGTCCATCTACAATCACGCACAGGACTTTGCAATCTGTTGCTTTGCAGGTAAGCGTCCGTCTACAACACTGAGAAGGAATTTCATTGTGAGAAGTGATTCTAGCCAGGCTCAGACTGAAATGACTTTTTTCGCTTTGGCCGATGTCAGCAATCCCCAGTGCAAAGGGCCAGCCTCTGTCTGAGACTTGATGATGGCTAAAAGGTTTGCATGATAGTTTAACCAATGTTGGAAACAGTGCCGATGCAAGTCTGTGGGGTCGCCTATTTGCGCACTCAAGATTTTGATTGCACGAAGTCGTTGTCAAGCACAATGGCTGGGAGTTCAAACACAGTGATGGCTGGAAGAAGTGCTGCGCAAAAAGGTGGCCTCTTTGAGTTTCACAGGGGAAAAAATGTCGGAAACATCATCACAAGGGACGAGGGGCGCGTCAGATTCTCCAGTGGCAAGTGACCGGCCTCGGTGGTTCCACTGCCTTCTTATTTGGTGCTCATCCACCTTTCCACCTCTCGACCTTGTTTTATCCGCGCCTGTCATGTGAGCTAGGGTATTTAGGTATTGCGTCAGCGCTTCATGCCATGCCGGAGTTCGTAAAGATAGACAGCTCCCGGACCTTGTCTCATCGCAGGTCTAGTCAGAATATCTTCTATGTCATCCCGGACTTGAAGCCTGCTAGATCAAATCCCGGATTTTTTTCATGTGCCAGGATCATTGTCAGCACTATTGTCAGCTGTCAGCACAAGCATCCGGACAGATGCAAGTCATCATGTTGTCAGACTCGTGTTTCGGTAAACGGCGGAGAACCAAATAGACAATTCTTCATTCTTGCTTCTTCCCCTCCTCTATTCTTACATAGCATTTTCCTTCTCTTTGTCAGCATCCCTAACTGACTGTGCAGTGTTTGGCTCTACACTTGACTCAGCACAATGAATGTCCACAACGAGACATGCAGAAAATGCGAGGCGCCCATTGTTTGGCGTGGGAATGGAGTCCCGCTTTGTTCGGAGCATGGCAAGGAGAGAGATGCCATGTTGAACCAAGCCCAGAAGAGTGGCAGCTACTTATCTTGATTTAGGGGCGGCATCTGGCGGTCAAGGCTTGAGGATTTTTCTATCAGGAGAGGGGGGCAGAAATTGGCAGGGCTTGGCCAGAAACTTAAAACAAATCACCCCTGGCCAATTCCCTTCTTGATTGGCCCTGAGGAGACGTGCGCGCTTATCTGTTGTCACTGGAGGCGGGAGCCAATGGTGGCACATTGAACTTGATGCTTCAGTCAGATATGGGTCAAATCAGCAATGTATTAAAGCTTGCTGGGGGCTTTGCGCTTGGGTTACGGTTTGGTGCTGTTACACATGTCACAGTGCAGGAGACGGATCCAGACGCCTTTGTAGCACAGCTTGTGGACTTTTGTGACAAGCACCTTGGTGTATGCTCACCTCCAGAGATATAGCTTCACTCAAATATCCTCTTTAATTAGTCCTATAAGCCCAAAAGTCACTCGTTCTTTTCCGGTCAGACACAGACAGTGTCAAGCTGTTGAAGTTGAAATTGTTGAAATTGGTATGTGTCAGCTGGACATGTTTTTTCGGCAGCAAAACTTAGATGCGCACTTGTGAATCAAACTCCCGAGGGCGCCAGCCACAAACAAGCGTGGAGTGGCCAGGGTCCAATACGATTGGACTCGAGTGGCCAAGGAGGCGGTGAAGGGGCCCCTTGGCTTAGTATTGTTGGATATGGTTGGTAGCCGGGCTATCATGTTGGAAGGCTTTGTCCGACCCACAAAACGAGAGGAAGCGTCTGGCAATCTTTGGTGTGACTTTGGGGCCCACCTCCATTTGCACGATTGCATGCGTCACATTGATGCCGGGTTGCAAGTTCATTTCTTTGCTTTTGATTTGGCGTCTACGCAGCCACCAAGGCATCGCGAGGAACACAAGAATGACTCCGTTCCGATGTGCAAGGAGGACTACATCACATATTGGTCGCAGACCGCACCCCGCTATAAGCGATGCTTGGCAGGCAATACAGCCGGGTAGCAAGCAGAGAACTGTTTTTAGTGTAACCTTACCCTGGTTATACCACACAGCTGCTTTCCAATTCTTCGTTCCGATATCTGACTGTTGTTTTAACCTGTGCAGCCACAGACACCAAATTTACAAGTCATCTTCGCACCCGCTCCCCACATATTCCTTGATTTTACATTTGCTCTATTTCAGCAAATTCAGGTTTGTCACCGAAAGCAGCAGAGGAGCGTTGGTCAATTGATTTCCAAAGGCTTCCCAAAGAACAACGGGAAAGCAACAACGAAGACGGAGAGAGCACTGGCCGCGTGACTTGCCGGTGATGGCCGGCGAGGGCATAGGACCTAGGATCTCATGTCTGAAGAAACATGTTTTTAATTTTCGAAGGTATTGAGCAAGAGCATCATGAATCCATGAATAAGGAGATGGCAACTGAGTCTGCATTGTGCCCCTGCCACTTCCGACCTCCGCTCGCCAGTTCCCATCTGCTTTGCAAGGTTTGGATCCTGTGGGTCCCTCTTGAAGACCGGAAAACCAGCGTGGACTTTGACCAGAAAGGCACTTCCCACACCCAGACCATGGAAACAAAGGCACCAACTGAGAAGCGAATCCAGGAACACAGGGAACTGCAGGAATCATGGGCTGATGAGATGAATTTGTCTTCGACATCGGCCGCAGGCCTGGGAATGAATCGCTACAGTTCTAATTTCCAACGGCTGACTCCAACAGCTCGAGCTCGTTCGAAATTTTTGCTGCTATGACTCATGAACCTGGATTTGGTTATTGTGGTTTGGGAATGGTTGCCTTCAGTGCCGTGTTACTAGTGGCATGTGTCATGTCAAGCTTTACCAAATCTGCTTCGCAGGTTCCAGGCCGGCGCTGGAGGAAGTGAATGATGGAAGGCCAGCAGCGCTGTGAAGTAGATTCGCCATACATAGGCTTATCGTGGCTTCTACTTATATAGCTCTGCCAGGGTTTGGAATGGGTTGCTTTTTGCATGCCAATTCTCTAGTGGCAAGTCATTAATGCTCACGAACTCCGCCTTTCAACATCCTGTGACTTTCTCAGAATGCCATAAGCTTGCTTCCACGAATAAAATTGGCGCAGGCCCTCGGCAAACAACCGCAAGCGGAATGGAGGAAAGGGTGCTGCGGCGCCAGGTAAGAAAGGAAGACAATCGGTTGATGGGCTGGAAGCTCCAGAAGTTGCTGCTGCAAAGCTGAAATCGGCCACCATTAAGGAGGTTACCGCTGCTCTTGATGGCTTGAAAAGGGCCAAGGCCAAGCTTGCTGCTGAAGTGCCTGATCCACAGACCGAAGGAGAGCTAGTAAGCCCTGAGGCCAGCCTGCCACAATTGCGGGATCCTGGTGAGTGTTTTCTATGCAGATGAGTTGGAACAAATGCGCCTAGCAAGCCGTGTGTGGACTTCTGTTGCTGAATTGAACTATAGGTTTGCTCACGACACCTTCAACATTGATTTAGCAGTTGGACCAATTCTCTGCATGTGCATTCACACACACATTCGTCAACTGTGGCCGAAATGGCCGGCGCTGACAGGGCGGAAGAGATGAATCAAATTGACAAACACCAGAAACATCCTCCACCTGGGTGTTAGGCTCTTCTGTACCGTTCGCTCTGGCACTTCCCCGGCAGCCTTGCAGGTCCAGCTGTTGGCGCAACGTTTGGAGATGCTGAACTTGGCTTTGGAAGAGGGCGAGCAGCTTGGTGTAAAGATTTCGACCAGCAGTGGGCAAACGGCTCCTAGTGGCCGGAATAGAAGTTGAACGCTGAATTGTGGTGCCCAAGATTCCGGATTTGGGAATTCCAAACTGCTAATGTACATTGCCGCCAATTCTCCACACTCTGCGTTGCTCTGGTTGTCAGCCTTTCTTTATAGAAAGTTATAGATGATTCCAAATGAGAGCCAAGAGGGTGCTCAGCTTAGATTCCAGCCCCCGCCTGAATGGTCCAATGCCAAGGAGGAGCGTTGCAGACATGAAAGCGGACAACGACATCCTCCGGGCCAAGATGTGTCTTTTCTGAGCTAATGTACAGGTATATGTTTAAATTTTCGCACGCTTTGAGCAGTCAAATTGAAAACTTGGTTTCAAAGTCGGTATCTGCTCAATTAGTGGCGCTTTTTTTCTTGTGTTCACAAGCAGGCTAGCTTGGGGCTGTGAAAGAGACAGCCTTTTTCTGCGGTAGCCTACTTCCATCTGCACAATCGCCCCAGGCATCAAGATCCGTACATGAAGGCTGTGTTGGAGGAAAGCCAAATGCAGAGCGTCTTCACTATCAGGTACATTCACTGGTCTAGAAGGGCCAGGAACTCAGAGCTCCTTTGAGCTTGAAAAATCCCGACAGAATCCCTTGACAGCCCCAAGGCCCAATGGCCGATTCAGAACTCAGTGCCTAAGATCCAAAAGTTGGCGGACGACCAAGCTGCAGCCTTGAAACTGCTGGGCCATCTTGCGCAATGTTCTTCAACGAGCTTGTCGCAATATCTTACCACCCGCGATGCCTTGAAGAAACACCAAGACGAGGCACCTTGGCTTCGCGCCGTTCGTGGAAAAGCTTGCCTTGACAAGCGTGCGCACACCCACACACACACACACACGAGCGCTCAGACACCAACAGACGCGCACGCACGCGCACACACACACACAAACACATGCACTCTGCCATGCGCATGCACACGCACATGCGCGCACACACACCCAAACGCACACGCACGCACCTACGCACGCACCACGCGCGTGCACACACGCACACACTGCTGAATGCACACACGCACACACACACACATGTGCGCACTTTCGCGCACGCAGACGCATGCAGGCACGAAAGCACATGCAGACATAGGCGCACAAACTGTTTGGCACACACACACAGACACACGCACAGAGACGCAGAAGCACAGAAGACAAGAAAGCACACACACACACACACGCAGCACAGGAAAAGGTTTAGTGTAATAGAAGCGAAGGAGAACCCATAATATATATTTTTCACCCTAGATCCTCACACACACACAAACGCAGACGCAGTGCACACACACACAGACGGAGAGACACCAGCGCACATGCACCGACATGTGCAAAGTACAAGCGGGCATGCGCAAATGCCATAACCATTCAATTAATGATCTTCCGTCAGTTGATGTAATCTATAGTCTCTAGGGTCTAAAGCTTCCACTGGTTTCAAGCTTTGCCAAGCAGGAAGAAAAAAACAAGAAAGAAGAGTTGCGTCTCCAGAAGCTTGATGAGAAGCCTCTTGCCTGACCCAAGATTTCAAATATTTCAGCCGAAGATATAGCACTCAACCTCCACAGTCGGAGCGCATATTGACTAGAAAAAAGTTTTCTTTGGCAAGTGTAGCATTCACAAGTTATTTACCGCCTTCGGCGTGTTCCGCCAGCCACCGTCACCATGGAAAGAGCTATCCTGCCAGCTGCAAAAAGCGCTTGAGCAAGCCTAGCAAGAACATGGTTTTTGTGTAAAGCACGGGTTTTGTGTCAAACAGTGTTGGTGTAAAATTACACTGTTTTGTGTAAGTAAGCCATGGCTTTTACGCAAAACATGGATTTTGTGTAAATCACCGCTAATTTTTAAACATTGAGGCATGAGCGTGTAAGCCAGGGTTTGAGAAAAGACCATATACAGGAAGGTTACGAATGGAAAAGGTGCTCTGCACAGAAGCCAGTGGATGCAGACCACCTATATCAAGTATTGGATAAGAAACGACGGGGCAAACCGATGGCAAACACAGCAAAGAAAGGCAGCAAGATACCGTGGAAATAACATGAAATAGTAAAAACAAAATCTTCTAAAACCAAGCATGTGTTGAGGGAGGTGGGGGCCGGGGGGGAAGGAGGGGCTGGGGAGGAGGAGGAGGAGGAGCGAGGTGGGGGGGAAGGGGCGGAGAGAGGTGGATGGCTCAAGTTAGACGAAACAAAAATCTGCGCCAAGGGGAAGGCGAGAGAAGGTAGAAGAGAAGACAGACAGTACAACTACGAACAAGCAAGATCCACAAAACACGCCAGCAGGCCGGCGGACTTTGTTTTTGGTAACGTTTTACATCGGGGAATTTAAACCCAAAACAAACAGAAAACAATCAAAAACAAGAGGAATTTAAACAATTCAGTGCAGATTTGCACAATTGGTATACTTCATGAATGAAGCATACATGGGCTGCCGCCCCGGGGTCAATTTTGCATGTTTGTTTTTGACTGGAACGAGCTCAGGAACGCGGAGCGAGAGAAGAAGAAAAAAGATAGGGACGACACTGCTGCCGAGAAGAAGGCTGCAAAGAAGGCAAAAGCTGCAGCAAAAGCAAAAGGTAAGCGCAAAGGAGAAGAAGATGAACAGGATGGAGAAGGCGGGAGGGACACAGCCGTGGGACACAGAGGTGGCCGAACGGCTTTGAAGCCTGCCCATCAGAAAGTAGGATTGCACAATGTTGCACCTGGAATTCACAATTACTTGTTCGTATTTCTGCCTTCTCGCCCCAAAAAAACTATTTCCGAGCTCTTCAGACTGGTTCCTTTTGGATCTCCGGGGCTTGTCAGGACAGGAGAGTAAGAGGCGAAAAAGGAATTCAGGGGTCAGTCTGAAAGGTCGGACCCGAGGAGACTTTGCTGACTCAGACCCTTCTGTGCTCAAAGAAGGCAACCAGTTTGATGCCGCCAAGCAGTGCAAAGTTTTCACAGACCCCCGTGCATTTCTTGAGCAATGCATACGGGGGGAGGCAGCAGTCTTGCGAATGAAGAAGGCCGCCGTCAAGAAGGTGGCAGGGTTGTCGTTCCCAGAGTTTAGTGAGAATGCTGCTGCTGGCGACAACGAATCATCAGGTTCTGAAGACATCAAACGTTTCCTGGCGCATCTCTCGAAAGATGTGTCCAGCCAGGCGGCCAATGTGGGGGCCACTTTGAAAAGGTTGAATGACAAGGATGTGCGCAAAGTCAGCTATTTCAACTGCGGTGTTGACCGGGCAAAAGCTCTGGCAGCTGATGGCGTTTTGCATGGATGCATCACAGAAGGACAGAGCGGCGCAAGTCGCTTGGTTTGATTTGGGGCATATTAATTGAAGAATTGAAGGGGAGCCGACAAAATTCCCAACCTGCGTGGGCTTCCATCTATTTCCTTTGTAGAGTTCCCTCTATGGTTATTGAAATTTTGGGCTGCACATGTGGGTTTGATTGCAATCCAAGAGATTGTACTTTTTGCGAGGTGCCCCTGACTCGTGGGTTTTCGATCGGCTTGCGGCCATTGAGCACCTGTCACTTGGATTCTGCTTCAGGCAGTTGACTCGATGGGTTGGAATCAGCCCTCTTCTCCTCCACTCACCATTTGACAATTTTGCATTTCATCTTAGGGCCCAGCCTGTAGTTAGTCCCAGGGTTTTGGTAGGTGAAGCAGCTTGCTTCATGCGAGCACCTTCCCCAGGACGGAACTTGGCGAAGAGGATGCCGCCAAGAAGCTTGCGGGCGCATCGACGGTGGGAGTTCCACGGGGATCAGTTTGGTCAGGTGTCATTCCAGGCGGCACACCATCTTTCACCTATGTCATGGAAGGAAACCTTGCAAGGTCTCTCGTGAAATTGAAAGAGCTGGATGCCCTTTTCCCTGACGCCAGTGTTCAAGACAAAGTGAAAAGTTTCGAGGCATTTGGAGCAGCAAAGGCGGAGTCTGTTGAAAGCCTTCGATATGCCTACGCAATGCCAGGCGACCTGCTTTTTACTCCAGCTGCTTGCATCATTTCAGAGAAAGGATTGAACAGCGATTGCATCTGCCTGAGAGTTCAAGCTTTGTTGGCTTCGCCAAACATGGTGGAAGACTACCGTGCCATGCTGAAAGATTTTCCAGGGTCCCTGAGCCTGTTCAGTCAAAGAAATGCACTTTTTGGAATAAAGTGGTTGCGACCCAGCGTGTGCAAACCGTTTCAGAGTCCTTGGAGGAATAAATCATTTTAGCTACATGCTGGACACGGCTTCCTGTTCCAACTGAGATGTCAGCCCGAGGTTCCCCAATTTTTTTTCGATACTCTTGATCCGCTGTAGAAAGCGGCAAAAGACCCACTGAGGAACAAGATGAGCGAATTTTGCTTGGAAATGGTGGAAAGATGCTGCGCGAAAAGCCGTGTCGCCATGACTCCGGATGATGCCATTGACCCACCAGTGAGTGCTGAAGCCGAAGTGGATGAAGATGATGAGCCAAAGACCAGTGAAAAGCCTGCAGGTAATGAGGCAGGACCGGGGCTGTCGCCCAAGGGACCCTCGCCGAGAAATCATTGAGCCGCACTCAATCGTATCACCAACATGCATATCAACCGGGCAAAGTGATACAATACATTGCGAATACATCAGTTATGTAGATGTAAATAGCCCTGGCCATTGAAAGTGGACAGGTCCCTCGTTTCCAGGTTAAACTTGGATCCAGCCTTTCCTTGTTTGACCGGTTTCCCCTGCATAGATATATCAATAGATATAAATAAACAAATAGAAATGAATATATATATATATATATATGTTAGTACGTCTATTTATCTAAATATATATATATAT
>Ga0126342_10006000_pt1 | contig 21404 bp, 14 predicted proteins | sample Cyp1metagenome_FD_92528 | JGI IMG/M metagenome (GOLD analysis project Ga0126342, IMG submission 92528) | Coral microbial communities from Lord Howe Island, Old Settlement Bay, Australia - Cyphastrea 1 metagenome | ecosystem: Host-associated > Invertebrates > Cnidaria > Coral ... | reverse complement strand
TTTGACTAACTCTTTCCCTGACGAACTCTTTCTTTGCTAACTCTTTCTTTGACTAACTCTTTCCCTGACATTCTAAAAGTCCGTAACACGGAAGTTTCTCCCCCTAAACTTCCTTTGACCATACCTTACATTACATTATCTCACCATAGGATTGCATTGCACTACACATCACTACACGTCCAGCAGTTCATTCATTTATCTATGATTATCAATATATATATATGTATGTATGTATGTATGTGGATATGTACGTATAATCATACATCTCATATGTAGTGTGGTACACAGATATAGACACATAATGACACATGCATACATAAATGAGGGACATCGCCAACAAGCCTACAATCTGGATGTTGGTTTTTGACAACATCTGAGGCAACCACAGGAAGCCGAGCTCGCCCATATTTTCACTCATGTCACGGAACTCGTGGTTCCCTCGCACCAAGTACACCTGCAGAGCAGAATCACACGGTAAAAGACATGTCTGGTAGCCTCACCTGGCAATGATCTACGCAGAAAAATGATATTTCCAGTGGATATCTGCCATTGCACCGCCATTTCACCCTTCAGGCTATCAGAGAAACGGGTCGTTTTGCCGACGTTTTTCAGCCGTTGTCCACCTGCATGGGATACACCACATGCAGTGAGAATAGCAATGCCACCACTTCTAACCTCGGCAAACGGGACACAGGATGCCATGGGATGACATGGGATGTCCTAAGGACCGGGCTGATGCTCCCCGCGGTCAACAAAGTCTCCATTGAAGACCTGCCAGGTGGGGTCCGAAAGCCAAGCCATGATGCCTGGGTTGGCTGGATTTGTGGCCGAGCCGCATAGGATGTTGTCTGAATGTCACCACCACCTGGGCTACAAACATGGCGTGCATCTGGGCTACAAACAACCATGGCCGTACTTTGCCACTAGTGCTTCTGAGCGGCAGTGATATGGCATTCCTGAGGGCCGGGCAACCAAGCTTGACCACATGACGTTACAAATTCTGGTAAATCCGCACGTCACATCATCAAACCATATAACACGCAGTAAATCCAGTGCTGCTTCTGTGAAAAATAATGGGCCGATGGTTTTCCTCTATTTTCCAGTGCCAGGATAGAGAATCACATCGCATCTATGACATTTAGACCTTTCCAGACCTTTCCAGATCTTTCCAGATCTGAGATTCCAAAGAGACCAAAGAGCAACAACACATCTCGAAGTTGTCCGTGGATATCTCCAAAGACCTGACGGTCAATGGGTGGATCATACCAGGATTGGTTAGATGTAGCAGTTTAACCTGGCCCAAACATGCAAACACACACGCATGTAATGTGATGTGATGTGATGTAATGCAATGTAATGTAATGCAGGACAATGGGCAATGCATGCATGCACGTATATATATATATATACATGAAGGTTTCGGCTAGCAGCAGTAGGGGCCCCACAAACCCGCTGCTGCGTTTCGGTGACCTTAGCGGGACATTGCTGCGAGTCCCGCGGGCTGGTAAGCCATTGCGCTTTGCTGGCCTTGCACTACGAAACGTGCTCTGCTGATTTTGGCCAAATCAGCATCACCGCTTCCTCATCGGCCCAAGTTCTACGACTTGGAGATCGGGCTTGAGCACCTGGTGGATGCACTACGTGTTCAACTTCCTCTTCGTGATCCTCTTCTTCCTTGGCTACGGCGTCACTGACCCAAAGGAGGCGATCCAGGCGGCAGAGGGCAAGGGCACGGCTTTTGTGGCACTATCACAAAGCAGGTCAGACATTGTCCTCAGCGAAACTGGAGCGAGCATATCGGGTTCTGCAACAGCATCACTCAAAAGACCCGACATTTCTTGCTTGCCTTCAAAGAGCAATGACGTCAGCAGCCATCAAAGAGCCCTGGCGATGCAAGTATTGCCTTCGTCTGAACAAGCAGAAGGCACTACGTTGCGGCACGTGCGACACTGTGTGGCAACATTGCTACGACAGCTACTATGTCCACAACCAGAGTGCACAGCGTCAGGTGGCCTGGAACTACACAGGATGGACAGAGGAGGAAGACAAATCCTGGGATTATGCAGCCAGATCTTCCAAATCGCCCAGAAGAAAAACAGGGAAGTCACCCAGACGACCCAAAAAGGACAAGGAGAACTCTACAGTGCCAGATTTCGACCCACCATGGAATGCCAAGGGACAGCACAACGCACCCATGGTTGCGCAGACCGACAGTGCTGCGTCATCAGGGCAGGCCGAACATCAGCTGCAGAGCCTTGTTTCCAAGTTGAAGGAGAAAGAGGCGCCACTGAGTCCGGAAGAAGTGGAGCAAATCATTGCAGAGACCACCACCACGACAGTGACGTCCAAGAACATGAATCAGGCGGCAAGGAAGCTAGATCAAGCTCGAGAACGTTTCCAAGGTGCTCAAAAGGAAAGACGTAACCTACACAGCAAGTGGACTTCGTACATCGAAGAGAGTGTGAAGAGATGGAAAACCTTCGCGGAAGATTTCGCATCCAAAGATGCGGCACTGGAAGAGAAGGTCCAGAAGGCAAAAGAAGCCATGCAGACCGCGAAGGCCAACCTAGAGACGATCAAGGAGCTCCACTCGAAGCAAGACGAGGCCTTCCTCGGCGACGTCACGGAGGTGTTGTCGGAAGCCGAGGACGACAGCATGAAGGTGGAGTCCGCAGAAGCGATTCAAAAAGGACTTGCGTCAATGGTGAGCAGTTTGGATTCTATCAGAATCAAACCAGCCGACGAAGAGAACGCAGAAGCTGGGGTGGCCAAGAAGCCAAAATTGGCTCACACTGGACCTGGCTCTGCCTCTTTACAGCCTTTTGGCAAGCCGAGCAAGTAGACAGAATTGAGACTTGCTCTAGGCAGACCAGTGACCTGTGCTTCCAGGATAGCCAGCGCATTGAAGCGTCCCCAGCCATCTGGAATCACAGCATCCTTGAAGAAGAATGTTTCTTGAACCCATGGCATGCCAGCATTTGCGCGCTCGACCTCTCCTACGAAGTTGGGACATGGAGATCGTGCAGTACCTGGTTTTTGACTGAAGGTGCAAGAAAGCCAAGGCATCGTAGCATTACATTTTCCAACGATGTTGAACTCTTTGTGGGTCATGAGCTTGACATCGAAATGACGAAGTGTGCTTCCCTTCTTGAAGTGCCCACGTCAAGACATCCCATTTTTCAACCAGCAATTCATATGGCATCCACAGTTGAACCGGAAGAAGACGAAGAAGCTTCTTTCCTTGCAGTACATGCAGCTCATACGAGGGACTTTGAGCACGCTGACATCAACATGGATCCAGCCATTGCAAGAGACCCGCATGATCCAGAACCAGAAGATCTTGTGGATCAACATACAGATACAGAATCGTCATATGAGCCGTCCCTTGTTGCTCGCCCACCAAGGCGAGACCATTGGCGCTCGACCATGATCTATGCCATCGACATGGACGCCGTGGTCAGAGTGCTGGACTGGGATGACTATCATTTGATGCAGAATAGCATTGCAGCAGCTGTGCATGTGGACGTGGTAGACCTCCTGAATTTTCATCATGTGGAAACACAGCCACAAGACCTTAGAAGAGCCAATGTCGAAGCGGTCATTGCGCATCGAGTACATGATGTTCAACCAGGAGATCAGCGGCCACTTGTATTGCTTGACGTCGAGTTTCACTCGAACAACCCACAACACCCGCCTGAGACGGTGCGGAAGGTCCACAAAATCTCAGACATGATCAGTCGACAGCGACTTCTGGAAGTCCTAGGGCTGCAACCCTTTTGCAGACGCAGTCGCAACAGATGTCTCCTATGGGTCAATGATGCACTGATTCCTCTGCGATCCAAGCTGATTCACCTGCAGGATGGCGACTATGTTAGAGTCGCCATCCCACCTGGAGGTCCACGCATCGACCACATCGCAACCAGATGCCTAGCTAGTGCATTTAGCCAGGGATATACAGTGAGCGAGATCCTTGAGAGGCACACCCTCTACTTGCTGGGCTGGTACGACACCATCATTGGACCGCCTCATGTACCGCTTCCATTTTACCAAGATGACAGCGATGTCCATACCCTTTTCCAGCATGCACATGCACAGCACATTCCTGAGCTTGACCAAGGACTGCCAGAACTTTGCAACTGGCATGTTTGGGGACAAGAACAAATAGCTGCAGTGAGTGCACGCCTGGAAGATGAAGATGAACCTCTATCTGAATCGCCCAGACTCAGCCATTGGCATCGCAGAGCACAAGATCATGATGAGAATGACATTGAGCGACAGCCACCCATTGTTCAAGAACTTTTCATGACCATGGCGCACTTTGCTGCCAACAATCCCCCAGAAGATGAAGGAGAGCTCGTAGTTCACACATGGTATCTTGATGGCCACAGACACCTGAAATGTGATACTCCACGAGACCTAACTCTCAGACGTGATTTTTCTACATGGATGCGACAGATCCTTGAAGTATGGCAAGATCACATGGAGCCAAGTCAAGCAGTGCAGATTTTCCTTGTGCGTCCTTCTCCACCATTGACACATCGCCAGCGAAGTCAAGCTGCACATTTGATTTTGGCACAACATCTACCGCTTGATGGTTTCGCGAACCTCTTCACCATCGTCACAGCAAGCAGTGAGGTCCTCCAGTTTGCAAAGTTTGCCCCTGCTATCATGCACAAGCACAATGTCGTGATCTCAGCAGAAACGGCAGAGGCATGCCTGCCAATTGTGAGGGACACCAGCTGCATGACTTGGCATGGTGACTTTGAAATCAGAGCGAGAGTGGCTATCAGAAATCGACATGGCCTTTCATTTCTTGTTATCATCAACAATGAGTTTGACCGGGCCGCGTCCAGTCTGACCAATCCCTGGGAAGAAGACCAACCTGATGCAGCCTCATTCTTGCAACGGCACACACACAAAACCGTCCTCAATCTGGATGCACTACTACCACAGAAAGTGGCTGTGCAACTTCTTGATGGCACTGGGACTAGACAACTCCCCACGCCGCTTGAAGTGGATGCCCCTGGCACCACCACTCAAGTTGCAGCAGAACTACAACTTTGGGGGCATCGCTGTCAAGTCTTTGCGAATGAGTATCAAGCCAGATTGCTGTGCATCCCAGAGCACACTGCCACCGAGGATGAGGACAGTGGACTGCATCATTATTGGTTCTGCCATGATGATCCGGATGACCCAGAAGGCACCTTTCTCCACAGTGCGATGCATGAGATGTCTGAGATTGAACTCATGAGTTTCCTATGCAGCCTGGGATATCCGAGAGCCGTCATTTTGGAGCAAAGACAACTCTGTGCAGGTTGGCACCAAATCAGCTTTCATCATCTGGAGCCTACAATGCCACAGAACATTGCCAAGGCCAAACAGCGCAGTCCCTGGCCGCCCAGAGGGTCTCAGACTCGAACATCTCAGCCACTTATCAAGCTCGAGGGTCAGACAGCAGAACGACCACACTGTAGCCTTGAAACAGGCTTTGATGAGGCTGATCTTCAAGAGCTCTTTGAGTCATCCAAACATATGCTGTGTACAAATTTTGACGTATTGAATTTACCACAGGAGCTCCACATGGCTATTCAGCAGTATCCAATCATTCAGTCCTTTGAGGTTTGTGACTTAGACCACTATGACCGCCTGCTCATCTTCACGGACGGCTCGTCGAAACCGAGCATGCGCATGCTTGAAGCACAACATGCGGATGAGAAAGGACACCCAGACACGTGGGCATTCATTGTCATAGCGGAGCGCTACATTGACCCCAAGGACTCAGAGATTGTGATCCTGGGATGGACGACACACCCAGTCAGGTACACTGAGCAGGGTGCCGCATTCATGGGCATTCAGCGCATCGGATCTGACATGGCCGAGCGCGCTGGACTTATCAGTGCAGCCATGTGGCGCCTCAGCCTCAACCACCAGATCCCTACTGTGATTTGTACGGATTCTGACACTGGTGGCAAACAAGCGTTTGGATTGATCGGTGTGCAAGTGCCTGACGAATCATACAAACTGATGCGCAGCTTGTACCAAGCCATCGAACTGGGGCTCCCCCATGGAGCTTTGGCCTTGCATCACACCAGATCCCACATGGGCGACTTGTTCAACGAAATAGCCGATCTGGCAGCGAAGCATGAGGCTGAGAAGTCCCTGAACTTGCCACGACAGCGATTAGACTTGAGCAGATGGAGAACAAAGTTTTGTGCCTTGTGGACCCTTTTTGGTCACAAAATTGGCCTGCCCCCATGGCGACATGGATTTCTTGATATAGAAGCACCTGATCTTCCTTCACATCGAGAACATCAACATGTCGATGAACCCAGCAGCCAGCATGACCATTGTGACATCGAGCACCACGCCCTGAGTCTGGCAACGGCAAATGTTCAGTCATTGTATCGAAGTCCAGAAGGCCACGCAGGCAAATTGCAATACCTCCAAGAACAAATGAGGCATTTCCATCTCAATTGCATGGCCATTCAAGAAGCCAGATCTGAAGTTGGAATGTCAAGCTCCAATCACATCCTGCGACTTTGTGGAGGACATTCTGATGATCAGTATGGCATTGAGATATGGATTGATTTGCAGGTGCCATATGCATGGAGTCGACATGGACATCCTCGGCACTTCAACAAAACGCATTTCCAATGCCTTCACCATGACCCAAGATCAATGTTGATCCGCTGTGATGCGCCGGACCTATCATTCTGGCTCCTGGCACTACATGCACCGCATTCAGGATATCCTCAACAAGAACGTGAACAATGGTGGGAAACAATCAGTGAACTCGTCCGAACACACCATGACGGTGATGCACTTTTTGTTCTTGGAGATGCCAATGCGGCCCCAGGTTGCTCTGATGGCCTCACCGTTCTGAAGGACGGTTTTGCCACATCTGCCAGCACCAGCATGTTGAAACAGTTTTTGACAGAGTTCAAGCTCTACCTGCCAGCGACCAGTGATGCCCACATAGGCACCAACACGACCTGGGTTGACTTCCAGGGAACCAGAGAACATTGCATCGACCATGTCGCGCTCCCTCAACATTGGCAAGCCAGATGCACAGGTTCACAAGTGCTACCTGACTTTGACCTAGCCACGTTATATGATGATCATCAAGTTGTTGCAGTCCAACTACAATGGTCAGCCTTGCTTCGGCGCCCTGGAGATCGACCACAAGCACGACCATCCAGAAAAGCCATGACTTATAGCCATGATCCCAGCATTGCTGACCAACTTGCTCAACTTGAAGTACTACCATGGCATGTGGATGTTGAACAGCAAGCGCAGCACATCACACAACAACTGCATGATGTCATGCACCAAACAACTTCTGCACCTGCCACAAGAAGAAAAAAGCAGTACATCACCGACCAGGCATGGAGCATGAGGCAAACAAAATGTCACCTCAAGAAGAAGATCAAGCAGATCAAACAACGATGCAAGCTTGACCTCCTCTATGGCCTGTTCACTGCATGGCGTGGCAAACATCAAGATGCGCAGGATGACAGCCAACATCGATATGAGAACATGCTCCGGTGCAAAGCACTCCTACATGCAGCGAGACTACATGCAGTCTCACGACAACTCAAAAAAGAAATCATGGAAAGCAAACAAAAAGCCCTACGTCAGAAGCTGGAAAAGTTCACGATTCACACTCCGGCAGCAGAGGTGCTCAGCCAGTTGAAAGGATTCATAGGGCCAACAAACCCGAAGAAGAACAAAAAGAAGATGCTGCCGATTGTAAGAGATGAGCAAGGTGAAGTCTGCCAACTTCCTGGTGATGCAGTAGCTGTTTGGGTGCGCTTCTTCCAACAGATGGAGGGTGGTGAACGCATGCCATACCACGCATTGCGCACTCAATGGATTGACGAATTGAGCCAGTTTCGGCGCACCATGGTAAGTCTGGACATGAACTCTTTGCCAGATCTCATTGACCTCGAGCTCTCCATGCGACGAGTGCCACGAGGAAAAGCTAAAGGACCAGACGGAGTACCAGGTGAATTGCTACATCACCAACCTGCTGGCCTTGCCCGCCTTATGTACCCCCAGTTGATCAAGATGATCGCACATGGGCAGGAGCACATAGGGTACAAGGGCGGCCAACTTCAGCCAGCCTACAAAGGCCGTGGCCCAGTTGACAGTTGCAGCTCATATCGCTCACTACTGATATCCAGTCACCTGGGCAAAGTGCTACACAGAACGATCCGCCAAAAGCAGGCGTCGTTGTACGAAAAGTTCATGCAACGGGAGCAGACTGGCGGACGCAGGAAAGTGCCAGTACAACTGGCCCTGCATCAACTCAGAGCATTCACTCGGCAGGCCAAAAGATGCAATTGCTCTGTGGCCATCATCTACCTCGATCTCACGGAGGCTTTCTACACGGTTGTGAGAGAAGCTGCGCTAGGGGGTGAACCGAGCGACGCCATCATCGCCCATGTGCTCCAGCGACTCAATTTGCCGCCAGAGGCCATGCAGGACATCTACAATCTCTTGGCAGAACCTCCTGCACTACAACAAGCTGGTTTCTCAGATGTAGACCAGAAATGTTGGCAAGCGGTGCACACGGGGACATATTTCTGGTTGGCCGAACAGAACGATGTCTCCAGGACGCGCCTGGGAACCAGACCGGGCGATAGCCTGGCCGATGTAGTCTTTGGCTATGCTTGGGGATGTGTTCTGAAGAAACTCCAACACATCATGGAGGAGCACGACATGATCACGCGTTTCGATGTGCATGATCACTTGCCCCTCTTTGCCTCCCACAATGCGGTGAATGCGACAGACACGTTTGTAGGGCCGAACTGGATGGACGATCTAGCTGTCTGTCTACAAGCAGGTCATCCACAACAACTCATCCACAATGCCAGTTTCGTCGCAGGAGCCTTATTGGATTTGTGCGCATTTCACTGCCTCAAGCCCAACTTGGCCAAAGGGAAGACGGAAATCCAGCTCACGTTGCGTGGGCCTGGATCGCGCAAGCAGCGCATACAACAATTTGGCCCCAATGCAGCAGGAACCATACCAGTGGTATGCGAGAATGGAGTGCGCAACATCCAGCTGGTTCAATGCTATCGCCACCTTGGAGGAGCGATGCACCACACAGCTGATCAGGCGCGTGAGATCCACCAGCGTGCCGCTGTGGCCCATGCAGCACTGAACCAACACAGACGCCTGCTGTACCAAAACAAGGCCCTTGACCTTGAGAAACGCAAAGAACTGCTCGACATGCTTGTGATGAGCAAGATGCTGTACGGTGCCGATTCGTGGGTGGCCAATGACAAACGCACGCTCAAGAGCTTTGGCGCCAAGGTCATCAACATCTACAAAAGATTGCTCAAACTGGCGCATGACCAACCCATTTTAGAGGAGGAGATTTTGGTGAGAACAGCATTGCCGAGCCCGCAAGAGCTTCTTCGCCGCAGCCGTCTACGTTATTTTGCCACATTGGTCACCATGGACATGCCACATGTTTGGGGATTGCTTGCGCAAGATCAACAATGGATGGATTTGCTGGAAGGTGACATGATCTGGATGTGGGAGCAGCTGAAAAGCACCACAAAGCTGCCTGATCCTCGGCAGTCCTATGGGCATTGGCTCAATCTCATTCAAAGAAGTCCAAAATTTTGGAAGAGGCTTGTGAGAAGAGCCAGCGAGCACTGCATCTTACAACGCTGCCGTGTTTTCCGTGCCCGAGAATTTCATCGACAAGCGTTAGAGAGGCTGTGGCAGATCATTCCAACAGCAGTGGCCAGACCTTTTCGAATCCAGCTTATGGATCAGGAGGCTTTTGGCTGTATGGGGTGTGGCAAGCGATGCAAAAGTCGAGCAGGCGAGTCAGTACACATGTACAAGGTGCATGGCTTGGCATCGAACTTGAGATTGCTGGCCGACCAGCCCACTTGCTCGGCCTGCCTGCGCTACTTCCACACAATGCAGAAACTGCAAGCACACCTGTACTATAGCAGGAGATGCCGTGAAGTCCTCCAAGACCAAAGCCTGGTGTGCAACAGAGTACCAGGCGCTGGCTCCACTGAAGATCTGGCACGTGTTGCGCACCATGACCGACAACTGCCACCGCTTCGAGGAGAAGGACCACTTCCTGCACCTGTTCCTCACCGTGTTTTCTTGGACTTCGATGAGGGAGTTTTTGACTTCATTGTGGAGGAAATGATTCAGAATAATGACATGGAGTTGCTAGAGCGCAATATCCGGCAACGGGTAGCCACCCTAGCTATCACATGGACAAGATTTTGCGCCACTATTAAGCACTTCATGGACAACTTCTCTGAGGATGACGCGCATGCATTTCAGGTGGACTTTCAGCAGGCCACACGTGTTCTGCACGAACTGATCCAGCCTTCAACATGGAGCTTTCTGAACGATGCGCGCCGGTGCGATGAGAGCCTGCCGGCACTGGAGCACCTTGAGGAGGAGTGCGCGCTCACCAGACAGCACATTGAAGTCATGGACATCGTCAAGGTCCCCAGACTGATCGGCAAACACCGCATCGTCCTTCACGCGTATGCAGGAAGACGCCGTATTGGCGACATCCAATACTACATGGAGCTCTTTGCCAAGAAGCAGACCGACTTCACCCTCCACGTGATTTCACTCGATGTGGTGATCAATCGTGTTTGGGGAGATGTTTCAAATCCAGCCACGTGCGCGTATTGGATTGATGCAATCAGGCGCCAATGGGTGACTGCCTTCATCGGCGGTCCTCCCTGCGAAACGTGGTCTAGAGCTCGAGGCAAGACCACTACGTATGTGGACAAGGACGGCATCGAAAACACATGCAAGGGGCCCCGTATCATCCGATCCCGGGATCAACCCTGGGGATTTGACTCGGCCTCCATCAAGGAACTACGCCAATTGTGTGTGGGCAACGGCTTGCTCTTTTTCGCCATCATCGCCATTTTGGAGCTCTCCGCGACGGACGGCTACGGGCTGCTGGAACATCCTGCAGAACCTGAACAAGATCCCCTGGCAGCGTCGATTTGGCGCCTTGAGGTGATGCAGACCTTCCTCGCGATGAGCCATGTTCGATTAGAGCGCGTCGCACAAGGTCTTCTCGGATCAATGAGTCCGAAACCGACGCACCTTTTGGCATTAAACTTGCCACAATTGATGCACCATCTCCATCAGGGTCGTGTTCGAAAAGAACTGCCCAGAGCAACGGCCATAGGCCGGGATAGCCATGGAGCATGGAAGACAGCTCCACTGAAGGAGTATGCACCTGCCTTCTGTAGGAGTGTAGCTAATTCACTGATGGAGTCTTTTTCTGGCGATACAGCAGGCCCATCAGTGGCAGATCCTCCCGAGGACTTCCTCGAGCGCTGCCGTTTGCTGGAGGCAACGGAGTACAGTGAGGCGCTGGGGCAGGACTATGCGGGGTGACTTAGATTTTCTTTTGAATTCATTCAGCAGTTGACATAGGCCGCAGCAGCAGAACGCTTCCTTGAGCCTCACAGCAAAATATATACATGAAGTATCTTATGTATATAAGGTGCATGCAATGTGTATATGTATATATCGTATATAACGATATATAATGTATGTATATGAATTGTATATCCGTATTGTATGCATGGAGAGACATGAATAAACCATAGCATCTTGGTCACATCCCCATCCTGGCCTTGGCGGGTGCTCGAACACGCACCAAGGATGGATAGGAAGAGAATTGGCGTTGACATGCCTTTGCCAAAAGGCAAATCTTGTTGGCCTCGAAGGGTGACATGTTCCTTCGACATGTGACCTCACCTGAAACATTAAAAAAAACAGAAAATGAAGCCTCGGCGACTTTCCATTCAGATACAACCTAGGGCATTTCCGCCACTTGGTTGTCTCAAACAGAGCCAAATGTTTATCAGATCTCATCAGTATCAAGCGCCTGCAAAGATTCTCCCTTTCCAAGAAGTCGATCAAGACCAGCCCCGTTCGGGAGCCAATCGCGGTCCAACATGTCGTTGCCTCCAACTGAGGTCATGGTTCAAGATGGTCAAACATTTTCAGCTTAGAATGCACAAAATAAGATGTGTACCTAGATGATCCTAGATGTGACTAATAGAATCTAACTTGATCTAATTTCATCTAATCTAATTCATCTACATGTATCTACGGTATATACACATTGTGATCTTGAGGCCAACTTTGCTCCGGAACACCTGTAGGTTTCAAATGCCACACAATCCGATTTGCAGAACATCGCCAAATTTCATAAGTCATAAATAGTTCGAACGTTTCAGAAAGATGCCTTCAAATGGGTGTGGTCGAAATTCCCAACTCGCAAAACGGATCTTTTCTTAGGATCAAAAGTGACACATTGTGTGTGTGTTCATTGGTGCCCAGTACCCCCATATGGATCCGCAAAACAGCCCTGGATCAAACTCCGTTGATTCCCGATTGAAATGACTAAACTAAACCCGAGGTTGATTCATCCTGGGTTACCCTCTGGTAATTTAACAACATAGCTATTGAAAATTGCCATTTATAGTGGATTTACCCATGAAAAATAGTGATTTTCCATAGTTATGTAAACGTTTACCAGAGGATATCAAAATGGGGAACAATCAGAATCAATCCTGGGATTTTAGGGTACCCAATCATAATCGACAACATGAGACAAGGAACTGCTTGCAGCTTCTTGTGCGAGCCCCATGGCAACTTTGATAACCTCTCAGGGGCAGATTTCATCCAGCAAAAAGGTGATGAAACACCCAGCACAATGATCACAATTGGACAACGCTGAGGAAACCTTTTTCTTTCTTGAAACATCTGGAGGTATCATAAAATTGGGTGTACTCCAGATCCAAAATTAGACCATTTTGGTATTGAAACCCATGGTTTTGGGGATCCCCCCTTTTAAGAACATCCCCATCTGGATTTGCAGGAGAAACAAACACATCTAAACATATCTAAATTCTGTCGTCTCAAGATTTCACTCGCGCAGTGTGGCACCCACCTGCAGCGCAACACCATACTCCTGCGAAACTTGGGAACAAAAGAATTCTGCATGTATCAATCAATCTTCTGGGTAAATTATAACGACCTCACTGTCCTCCCTCACTGGAAATCATGGTTAGTAAGGGGAATCATCCCCAAATGGCCTTAATTCAGGTTAGTGAAATATTAATAAATATTATATTTTACCCAGAATCTTCCTGAATCTAATCTTCCAGTGACTATCTTCATCCGATCTCATCTTCTCAGATTTCTCAGTCAGCGTCTCCTCGGAGGTTCTTGCAACGGCCATTGGCCCACGCCATCCGCCAACGGCGCGGCACTGGGGATCAAGCTCCATGTCCTCAGCTGGGGAAGGAGGGGATGACATCCTATCAACAATAGCATCATCAAAGTAACAAGAGTATTGGATAGTATTCAATAGTGTTCAAAAATATTCAATCGCATTCAATATTCAATAAAATTCAATAATATTCAATAGTAGCAACACAAATAAACTACAGTATATATTCATCATCCCAATGATTAAAAACATCAACAGTAACAATATGAAGAACGTGTTATTTCATAGTCATAATACCAATGGTAGACATGACAAAAATAATGGTAAGGCTCGTAGTAATACTAGTGTAACATGTATTGCTAGCAACCAATGACAGTAGTTCTAGTAATAAAAATGATAAATAATAATCATGATGTTAATAATAATAATAATCAATACTAGTTGAAAGTGATTACTACAAACCATGCTCCGTTTCCATGCTACATTTTGGTAATCTAAGCAGAAACTATGCCTACAGTATCTCTTGCCGTGACTGCAAATCACCATCATGCCAAGTTGCAGCATTCACAGCTTCCGAACCCCTGAGCGAATATGTTCATGGTCCCAAGCTTGAATGCTCCGGTGATCTTTCAACACTCTGAGGAACAGGCACGACATCGCTTTCGATTCCCTGGCCAGCTGTTTCAGTGACTAAGTGATACTAGTCGTGAATGCTTTGGGATGCTGGATGTTTCGGATGATATCCAGCATCAACATCACGTTTTTCATCCATGTGTACGTTTGACTCAAACCACATCATGGCCCACCCACCAAACGCACACACAACGGGATCCAATTACCGCATCGGTGGAGATCGGTGGAACCATCTTAGGATCATCCCATCACCGACTTCGGTTAGTCTTCAGTCTTCATTAAAATTGGGGGGTTATCCCTAAAAGTGGCTAACCAAGCACGATGCCAAATGACCAAATTTCACCTGGTTTGAAAATCATTTCCCCCATCAAAAAGGGCCATTTCAGTTCGGGATGTTCTTCAATTTTTGAGACAACCCTCAGTGTGTATGGCCAAACGATCCTATATCAACCAACTCTCATCTCGGAAATGTCATAAATATGCAGGGCTTCACTTAACTCTCCCATCCCTGATTGTTGAAACCCGTTTTGACCCGGGGTTTCAACATGTTCGTTTGACGGTGCCGGAAGTCAACTGAACCGTACGTTTGAACCGTGCCGGAAGTCAACTTAAGTTCAGAAGGGGGGGTGGGGGCATTTGATCCCTTATGAAGAGAAGTGGAAGTCAACAAACCATTCAACATATTTGTATATATTTGTTATATTTGTTCAGAGAGGGTGGGGGATTTGATCCCTTATGAAGATTAGATTCCCCTGCTAGAAAGCGTCCACGTAAAAATATGGATGTCTCAGCCGGATATCAGGATTGTTTGAAAGCAGGCTACAGTCCTTACTATTCCTTACTTGTGTCGCCAGAGAGTAGCGTGTTTGGAGGGTGTAGATCATCTTTAATCATGTTTGATTTATATGGTATACATATATATATATATGTATATATATATACAGAAGGAGAGATCTTGTGGGTTATGGTCCGTTATGGTCGACGCCATGGACTCCCCGGGTCCTTCTTCTCCTGCAGTGGTGAGGAAAGGTACGCAGATTCGGCGCGGCCATCAAGGACCACCCGACCGGTCTTGAAGCGTTGGTCCCTGGCATCTCTCACCTCACCCGGCGTTGCGACATGGCCATGGAGTGGTTTAGGGTGGGAAAATCATGGAAAATCCAAGGTCGAAACTTTCGAAACCCATGAGTTTTTATACCCCCAAGCCATAAGGGGTTTCCTGTGATCCATCATCCTCTGAGAAAGTTGGGGTCTTCGTCAAGATGTAGTGAGTATGCTTGAACATGCTTGAAGAACTATGTTTGAAATTCTCACTGGGCGGACAGGATTGTGCAGACAAGTGACGTTTGAAACAATGTCATTCACAGACATGCTATTCGAGTCAAGGAGGTTCTGAAGCTTGCCCCGGTCCATGAAAGTCCCTGTGCAGCCATCTCCAACAAACTTGTGCCGCTTGTGCTGACAAGATCTGACTTCCAGGCCTACGAATTCTTGCAGGGGAATGGTCTCCTTCAATGAATTGCAGGCTAAACATCAGTCCATCTTTGCAAGTCGCAAATCGCACAAGTTTCCAAACATCAAACTGAAGCAGAATGATGAGGTCCTTGTCCGAGTGCAGTCGGGGCAAAAGATGCGCAGCCACTTTTTGCACATGCCTTTTCTGAATGGATCATGGGGATTCACCTCCACCGGGGTTGAATCCCCATGATGTGGAAACTCATGAAACAGCTTGTCAACTCGGAACCGGTTTTCAAATACGGACCGATATGGCATCTTAATGTGCAATACGCCCATGTATGTAAGTCTATATATGCTTAGGCAATCTATCACCCACATACACACGTGTGTATATATATATATACATGCACACATACACAAACACACACACATGAATGAATATATATAATATAATATAATACAATATAATATAATATAACATAATATATATAATATTATATACATACTAACACATCCATATGCATGACATGTAAATATATACGTTGATACACTCATGCACACCCACAAATACACACGCACACACTAACTATGCATATATATATAATTATATATAAATATATAATTATATATATAATTATATATATATATATGCAATGGCATATCCGCCGACCCCGGCAGAAGCCAGGAGGAGCGGGCCAGGGAATAGTACAGTTCATTTTAAAAATTACAGATTATGTGACTCAGATAATTCATCAGTTTAGTAACTCAGATACAGCCGCGTGACGTATCTCCAGTGCACAGGTCACGCACCAAGTCCAGCATCTCCGCTGCCGTCAGCACGGTGTTGAAGACCGTCCTCTGGGCAGGGCGTCTCAGGACCTCGGCAAAGTTGAAGATTTCTCTCGCTCGTTTTACAGTAGTTGACTGGATAGTTGGGAAACTCTGGTTACTTTACTTAAATATAATTTAATAGTTTGTAAGGTTTTCGAACAGTACTGTAATCAAGTAATTGATAGTTGGTAAGCTTTAGTTCAGAGTTTTTCACATAATCTAGGTTTTCAAGAAGTAGGCAAATTGTCGCTAGGGGGCCAAAAAAACAGCGGTTCAGCAGCACCCTGAGAGCAGGACATATTTAAAATAGATGGCCTGGGCACGTCGCGTGAACATGGGTTCTAAACCTTCAATTTGCACCAGTTTTCATATGGCATATCGTGAGGCAATGGAATGCAATGGGAAAACCCACATGCGGGCGACTTCGGTCAGATGCTGACACCACTCCTCACTGAAATGCTGAGCTGGCTGCCCGCAGCTGTATCCTGAGATTGTGCCATGGCACATGTCACAACTGGAGCTGTGACCTGCCTTCAAGGCACAATGGATCCCTATGAAAGCGACTCAAATGGAGCCGACAAGGCTCTCTTGGATAAGCTCGTTATCTGCGAGGGCTTCGTCATTCTTCACAAATGCCTGGCAGTGGAACGACCGATGCAGTGCCATTGCTGAAACACGCAGAAACATCACAAGCACATGATAAAATGTGACGACTACCAGATCTACGAGTGCTTTATCTCAAGAAACAACAGGATGCACGATGATATACTAACATTAAGGTATATAACAAGTATATGACACACACACACATATATATATATATAGATATGATATAAATACATGAATATATAATATATATATATATATATATATATTCAATATAGACAAATGAATCAAACATCCACCAGCTGAAAGCCAACTTCCACCGCCTCCCGGAGCAGCAAATACTCGACTTTGTCCAAGCGTGCGGTGTCGTTGACGTCGCTGGCATAGAACATGGCCTGGGAGCCCAGGGGATCCAGAGCCAGGCGTCCAGTATCGTCCAGTGGTGATGTGTGGACTTTTTCTAAAGGGAAAACATGAGGATAATAGGGATATAATAGGGATATAACTTGGGATTTCATCAACAGACATGCTATGAAATACTATGAAATACTGCGAAATAGGACATAGTGGAGCGGTTTTGAGGGAACACCTGCAGGAAAATGGGGTCTTTTTCCTCCAAATATATATAGGCATAGGGATTCCTTGTGTTTTTTGACAACCACACATGGATCAGTGATGATTTGTGTAAAGTGTAAGGGAAAGCCATAGAACATCTGCAGGAACACCTTTTCTTTCACCTCCAAGTAGAGGCTTTCCTGAGAAAAAAAACTGGCTGCAGATTCCCTGAGTGGTCAAAAAACAAGGGACTTAGCGCAAGCTGGTAGAACTGGCCCATGGAATTTAACTGCCAACTACTTAGCATAACCCTACATACATACATACATACACACATATATATACATACATACATATCATATGTCTATAGGTATATTTGTACATATGCACATACAATCGCACGCACAATTATTATAGATGCTATGAATTGCTATGACATTATCTTACACATACGCACATCTCTCTCTCTCTCTCTCCCCCCTCCATCGCCATCTGTTCAAGTTCAGCTACAGTAGTTGAGATTAGTTGGGACACTTCAAGGCCCTTGCGGGAAAAGGGAACATTTCCACAAAACATACATACCATTACATACCTACAACATCCTACAACCATCAATCAACAGGGGTCAGCTATGGTCACTGTTATCATTGTTCACATCCAAGTTGCTCTGGCAGCAACTCGGGTGAAGCCCCAGAGTTGTGCAGCTGCTGCAACAAAGGTCTCTTCTGCTAACATCTGATCCTATCATGGCAACCTTGGATAGATCTGGATAGATCTGCATAGCTAGACCCTGCTTGATTTTTTTTTTGGGGGCTGTGTTGACCATCAAAAAGTTACAACATCGGCTAAAATGGGACATCTCCAGTTTACACAGGCTGATCTGGGTTGACACTATGCACATGAAAAAGTTGAGTGAGACATGGAGACCGGGTTTAGGGACAATCTCACAATCTCCCGTTTCATTTTGCCAATTTTTCCGTCCTTCGACTGGTTTGCAGCCCAGAGGATGCCTTAGTCGATCATAGAAAGCGCTGTGAGTTGCTGGTGAAGGACATCTTTAAAGCATGGCTTCTTGGCTTGAAGTGACCATCTTTGCCAAGAAACGATCGAACTCCATGTCTGATTCAATTTGTCGATGCTGCCGCTCCGCCGTCACTCCTCAGCCAGTTATGAGTACAAACCATGCAAGCTAGGTGTCCATGTGAATCAGGAACACTGAGCCACATGGGCTTGTCCCAACCTGTTGGAAGCAGCGTGTTATGATCCTTAAAGTGACCTTTCCAAGTCTTTCCGTTGATCTTAGTGGACATTTATATCATTTTTGTCATTTTTATATCATTTTTATATCATTTATGCTTCAACCCTGCTTTTTTCCATAGGACATTCAAATTTTCGATGGCATTGAGGTCTCCACGCAGTTTGCTCAGCACCTCTTCGGGCCCAAATTTGCGGCTGATCCGATTGCTGACCACTTCCTGGCACCAATGGACACCTGTCCATAAATGGGGTAACTACTGGTAAAAACGGTGTAAAACATGATAAAACCAATTTTTGTTTGACTGATTTTGGATGGTCTGATGTTGGTTTGCAAGATGTTTTTCCCGACGTATCGTCTGTTCGAGCATGGGGTGTGCCCCTTTTTTTGGACAAAGACACATGGCAAGGCAAGTGAAGAAATTTCTGGCCTGCACAGGACGAAAGGGCTCCTCAAAACAGAGCGCACAAGAGTTCAATGAGCCAAGATGCACCAACAGTTGATTTCAATTGGATTTACAGAAATTAATGAGATTTAATGAGCATCCAAACACCATTGGTCCAAGGCTCAAGTGCGTTGCTAGGGCCTGGCAAACCCAAGTTGGCCATGCTCGAGCACCTTTAAAAAGTCACTGTTGCGGCTGCCTGGCACATCTCCAGTCGTCATCCATGACTTGGATGATTTGGTGCCCATTGATACCCGCATTTCAAGAAGCAAACCATTTGATGTGTACATTGCTATGGTGGAAAGCAAACCTTGCATCATCTTGATGATCTTGGACTCTAACAGCAACTGGAAATACGAGCCTCAGCCCCTGGTGACAGCTGCGGCAGCTACAGCTTTCTGTGGCTTTGCTTGGCAAAGCCAATAGCTCAAGGCAGAAATTGACAACCGAGTGGGAGCAGTTTTCCAACCCCAACCCGTACTGGGTGTAGCTGGGCAAGGTGGTGGGCTGAAGTAAACTTTCCGTGGGGATATAGCTAAGGAAGTTAATAACTGCACGAACCTTTAGGCAGAAGGTGCTCAGTTTGCTGAGTCCTACGAGGAAGTTCTTTCAGACTCGAGTGTTTCTAGCACTGTTGGGCAGGTTTTCGCTTTGATGGACCATTTGGTGAGGAAATGTCGTGCCCAAATCATTCTCGTATGTTTTTGCTTCATTGATTCTGGTAGCTGAGTTGGTCTGAGCCCAAAGCTATGGGAACCAGGGAAATGTGGTGGCAGCAGGCGGCATGGGTCTAGATCCTGGCACTCTGCTGTTCACAGTGGCCATCAGTGGCCGGAGAATGGATGTTGAGATGTTGATCCCATATTCCAGTCGTTCCACACTGTAGCGACCCATCCCCATGTGAATGTGGCCCCATCGCTGAGGTGTTGGCTCCAGATTCCGTCAGAAGTTTTGATGCCGTCAACGGCCTGCGTTGCGAACCAACGAATCCCAGAGATAGTGCGAACGCCTCTGGTGGCTTTGTTGCGAACGTTGCATATTCCGGTGCTTCTTGCGAATTTCTTCCCGTTCCAACAAGCCACTTCTCAGATCACTTCGGTATCTTCACTGTTTCGCTTCTATCTGCCGTGTGAATTTAGTCTTCAGTCCTTGACGTGCGTTTCAAATCTTTCATTGACACCTGACCTTTGACTTTTCGGTTGCCTAAGCCCCTGCCTATCCTCTCCTACCCATTCTCCTTTTTCCATCTACTGCTTTTAATGACTAAGCCTAAGCGAAGCAATATCTAGAACCATAGACACAGCGGCTGGTCAACCTGCCCCACGACCACAGAACTTTGCTGTTGCCACATCCATTGAGTGGCCAAAGGTCTGCAGTTGAACCCTCCGCCGTGTACTCCTGAAGTGCAATTTGTCATGATTATAACACCTGCGAACAGGTCCAACTTTGGAGTTTGCACACTGATGTCCATACGCTGCATCATGTCATATATAGATTATATAAAGGTGTTTGTTGCGTCTCGACTTTTGAAACAGCTGCAGATTCACAGCTCAACGCCGAAGGTTCACATAGAGGCCCAAGAGTCCTATAATGATACCGCACCTCGGTCACTAGATTCGGAGGCATATGGAGGTACAGTAAACATCATTGAATCATGGTTTCCTGCAAGAATTTCAATCAATGTACTATTGAGGTATGTGTCCTTGGTGAAGGGTGGAGCGAAATACCTTCAATGTAAGTGTGAGCCGTCTATAACTATGGAATCAAATTCAATAAAATTCAATAAAACAATAGATAATTATGAAATATTATGAATGTATATATTTGTTGTACCGGTGCGTACGTTAGGTACAATATGACATCAGGATATCCTTGGAGCACAAGTCAGTTCAACCGATCTCTCTCCCTGGTCGCCCTGGTCACATCAAAATCTGGCCGCTAGTTATTGATGTATCTCTTGTCAACGGCTGATATTGCAAAAACTAATAGTTATTGATCTGCCTTTAGCTCAGGCCTTGCCGAAACCTTGCCCATTCAATATGATTGAATATGGCTGGGAAAGCAGAAAGACTTGAAGAGTAGTGCCGCACTTTTTGGGCAACAATGTGTCACTTCGGGCCAGAATTCCATTGCACATCTTCTGTCCTCTGTTCTTGACTTGCTTACTTGCTTCTATAATATTCTTTTCCTTGCTGTACCCTTACTTTTCTTGCATGATATGTATATATATATATATATGCTAGCCCCCCCCCTGATACCTACTTTTTACTGTTAATTCCTTCCTTTCTTCGTAACTACATCTGTGCTGGCAGCAAGTCATTTGCAAGAACCATGTGGGTTACATGCTTGAGGGAGCGTGGGTTCAA
>Ga0126342_10005999_pt1 | contig 21405 bp, 13 predicted proteins | sample Cyp1metagenome_FD_92528 | JGI IMG/M metagenome (GOLD analysis project Ga0126342, IMG submission 92528) | Coral microbial communities from Lord Howe Island, Old Settlement Bay, Australia - Cyphastrea 1 metagenome | ecosystem: Host-associated > Invertebrates > Cnidaria > Coral ... | reverse complement strand
GTATGTTTGTATGTGTGTATGTGTGTATGTGTGTATGTGTGTATGTGTGTATGTGTGTATGTGTGTATGTGTGTATGTGTGTATGTATGTATGTATGTATGTATGTATGTATGTATGTATGTAATGTATGTATGTATATTGTAAAAAATATAACAAATAATTAGAAGGCAATGCAAAGCAACACAAACCACAACAACACAATCTGTTCGCATGGCTTGGGGCTGACCAAAAAACATTTTGATCAGACATGTTGAATCCATACATATGCGATTCAAATAATATACATATTATATATACATATATATTTCGTATCTGACCAAAAGAACTTGATGGGAAAGTCAAGGAATTGGAGAGGATCACAAAGTCCTGACAGGGTTGAATGGATGATCTTGTGCTCCCAGTCATGGGTGGGTTAATGCGTGGGTGCATGCGTGTAACAAGTGTGGTGATGCTAAGGATCGCTGTGCTGCGACTTCCAAGGAAAATGGGACCATTCGTAGACGGAAACACCCAAGTGCCGAGAAAAGGGAAGGAGGAGGCCCATGGCACTGATTTCCACTACAGTTTAGAACCCCGCACAAGGACATGCGGAACAAGACATGCGAGTATCTGCGAGTCCACAGCCCAACACATGCCAAAAGACAATCAAATTTCATCAACCAGGCAAATCCAGGAACAAGTTAATAAACAGTTCAATTTTTTCAGGATCTTGAGATAACCACAGTAGACTTTCGATACGCGACTAAAGTTAAATCAAATACAGTAACAACATGTAACAACAATGTCGAAGTCAATTTGATTCAAAATTATCAAATATAGCAAATCAATGCCAATCATACGAAATCCTCGGAACTAATCCCTGCAAAGTCACCAAAGTACTGTGTGAGGCCTTGCGCCGTCGACTCAGAAAAATCTCTGAAGGATGCCAGAACCCATGCCCGGCCAAGGTGAGCAAAAGCAACGGCCAAATTACAATCGTCCTGTATCACAGAGCCAGGTGATATGAACTGATGCCGGTGTGTGTGTGACACTTCATGACACCCAGATTTGAAACTTAGTTTTGATGTGGTTTGATCGTCTTTAATCAGTCAAAAGACTTTCATTTGAGATCTGCCTATTGTCATGGCAAATGCAAGTCAAGGCGCAAACTTTTTGGGGGTTAAAGATGCCCAGGGTGTGCAACAAATATTCAGGGTCTACAGTAGTAGCTGTATAAGGCCAGACCCTAGGAAATTCACTCCCCAACCTCAACTATAGACCTTGAGTACTTGAGGGTATATATATATATAAGCACTCTCCCCAGGGGTTTTGTACACCCCCCCTCTTCCTACATGTTTTGAAATGTATGAAACTAAGGGGGTACCACGTTGATTTTTTAGAGTAATTTTACATATCTCATGTGAAAAGTATGAAGCCCATGGGGGAATACTGTTCCCCCATGGGCTTCATACATTAATTCAAAAATGTATGAAACCTAGGGGTGTGATGCCACAGCCATCTGCCATTATTTTTCTATAATGTATGAAATAGGGTGGTAAGGATTGTTTTGGTTGGATGGGTTGACATCTTTAAATGTATGAAACCTATGGGGGACAGGGTTGATTTTCTTCAAGGAGAAATCATGGGAACAACTTTTCAGACATGACAACTTCCATCAAAATCTGCTGTTTTTTCTCCAGCCGGTGTCACGGTACAGGTGTATCGTGCATACCCTGCACAGGTCTATCGAGGCCTCTGTTTCTAAGCGTGATAGTAAGATATGATGATGTTATCTAATTACATGGAAATCTCTGAAAAATGAAATACTTTTAAATATGAATTGAAGGCTCCAATGTGATAGTCGGATATGGTTAGATATGGTTTGATTTGGTTTGACACACACACACACCAAATAAAAAACAATAGAATCCTTTACGTCCTTGTGTAGCAAACAAGACCGGCCTTATAGCAATTTTTGGATCAAAATGGCACTTATCGGTGCTCCGACGATGCCAAACATGTATGAATGATGGGGGTGACAGGCCCCCCTCCTCATTGGAATATACGTGTTTGGCTGAGGTACACACAAAATCAAATAGACTCTTTTTATGTCCTGGTATACCCAAAGAAACCACCTTTGGATCGAAATGATCGAAATGCCACTTATCTGTAATCTGAAAAAGGGTCAAAAATGTATGAATAAGGGGGGACAGGCTCACCCCTCCTTAGAATACATTTCTGGGTTCGATATGATTAGACTTTAGACATGGTTGGATACAGACAAAATCGAAGAAAATCCCTTGTGTGTCCTTGGATGCCAAAAAAACAAAAAAACAACTTATATACAATAATTTTTGGATCAAGAGGAAAAAGGGGTCAAACCAGGGGGGACAGGCTCACCCCTCCTTAGAATACATGTCTGGGTTAAATATGATTAGATATGGTCGGAAATGGTTGGACTCACGCAACATCCAATTCCGTTCATTTACCCTTGTATTCTGACACCGGCTTCAACAGAGAAAGTTGGTTTTAGCAAAAAAACAGAAACACAATCGAAAACAGAATGACCAAAAAACAACCCGACGTGAAGAATTAGCAGAATTTTCAAGTTTTGATTATTTATTTATTGTTTTTGTTTTATTTTATTGTTTTGTTTGTATTTTGGTTTTCTAGTTTGTTTTTTCTGTTTGCTCTGCTTTTGTTTTTATAAAACCCTACAGTCTCTGTGCTGTTCGACTCATAACCCTTGTATACAAAAGAATCACAAAAGAATCCTTACAGCAATTTTCGGCTCAAGAGAAAAAAAATAGTGAAACATGTATGAAAGACGGGGGACCAGGCTCACCCTTCCTTAGAAAACATGTCTGGGTTCGATATGATTAGACTTTAGACATGGTTGGATATGGATGGATATGGTTCCATACACACAAAATCCAATCAAAACCTTTTGCATGTCCTTGTATACAAAAAAAACACCTTACAGAAATTGTTGGATCAAGAGAAAAAGAAGAGACAACCATGTATGAATCAGGGGGTACAGGCTCACCCCTCCTTGGAATAAATGTCTGGTTTCGATATGATTGGATATGATTAGATGTGGCTGGGTACAGACAAAACCCAATAGAATCCCTATGAAAAATTCAATCTTACAGAAATCTTTGCATCAAAAGGACAAGAATGGTCAAAATGTATGAATGAAGGGGGCGACAGGCTCACCCAGCCTCAGAATACATTCTAGATCATTCTAGGTTCGATATGATTAGATATGGTTGGATACACACCAAATCCAATCGAATCCTTCATATGTCCTTGTGGACCCCCAAAAAAACTTATAGCAGTTTGAAACTTATCGGATATTCGGACCATATCGAAATTTGATTTCTCTGGTTTTTGCAGCTTGACAGGTTAGTGGCCTATTTTTTGGTGCCAAAAACGGCTTGCGGAGGGAAGGCGCGAACAAAAACCAAATCATGTCTTTTTCTGGTCAAACAACTTGGGTGTCTAGAAAACATGAAAAGTATGAAACTAGGGGGTCAATGATTTCCATCTGACTTATGAATCATAACTTATGAATATCAAAAAATACACACGCGTAGGTAAGATGTATAAACCTCAGTGGTCATAGAACACTGGGGAATCCCTGGCGATGCCCACGGAATGGTTGGCCATGGTTGGCCATGGTTGGCCAGCACGTACGTCAAATGTATGAAGGCTATGGATTTTTGAAAAACCTGAGAATCCCCAGCAATTCCAAAACCTCTGCAACATGTATGAAAATAAAAGGGGGAAGGGTTCAAAACGTTATATACCCCCCGGCACTAGGAAAAACACGTAAAAAGTATATTTTTGCGACCGCACCCCCCCTAATATACATCTTTTAGGGGTGGGTGATTATATAGATATATATAATATATATTATCCTACTTTAATGTTATGTACGTATCGCGCGTCCCTCTGCAAGAAAAGACTACTTAGCCTAATTGCACTAAAGATACTAAAGAGGCAAAAACACGCAAAAAGCGGGGTCCTCAGCAGCATCCCAGTCCTCAAGAACGCCACATCGAGGTGCAATAAATGCCACCCCACAAAAAAATAGACCGATGTACGAGTTACTGAGTCTTGATGAAGTCACATTCAAACACATGTTCATTTTTGAACAGTTCTGTGAGATTAAACTGGAAACACGATCAGCTGCTTGCGACACAGGCTCAGCTTTGCCAAATGTCTGAGACATTTGGGCAGCAGCAGCTTCTGCATTGGTCAAAATGCGCGCCAGGATCGTGAGAATATGTTTGCCGTCATCCTACGAGTGACTCACGGCCAAGTCGTGGTCGACTTGTGGTCGACTCAGGGTCGACTCATGGTTGAATATGGTTTCTTAACATTTTATGAAGGAGTCGATGAATAGATTGAATAGATCTTAGCGGTGAAGTTCGCGATGACAATTCTGTATCAAACATCGTCTGATCTTGTCTGCTTGTATTTTGCGTTCGTACGCATGCGTGCATCTGATCATCTTGTCCCGCCAAAGGGATGCACAACGATGCTTGTTTTGCCGCAAGTTGCGGGCAAGTGGCTGAAGTCAACTCTTCTGCACCCTGCAGAAGGCGAATCGCTGAAAAGACATCTCCGATCTGCACCTCGGGCAATCTCAGAGCCAAAAAGGCCTGGTGAACGCATCGAAAAACATGAAAACTGGATAAACAAAACTGTTGATGAGAATGGATAAATCCCTAATTCCATTGAAGGCTGTCAGGTCGCACGTAATGCAGCTCAAAGTCAGCAATCAGTGACATGATGTGCTAATTGCATGTCGTCATGCAACATACGCGGCAAACGCTTGATAATCTTTGAACATTTTGAACCGGGTCTTATCATGTAGTCTTATCCGATCTGCTTCTTTGATATGGTATCCTTTTCAATCAGAGGATGCGGTCAACCAGCCGAAGCAGCAGTTTGCAAAAAATGTGTCAGTACAGAATTGGGTCGCTCATTGGAACATACCCAAATCATGCTATTCAGCATCATGAAACATTGTGGGACCCTTTGAAGAAGTCAGTCCTTATCATCTCTTGCCCTTTCAAAACTAGGCAAAGGCACGGCCCCACCACAAATGCCCTTGCTTGGCAAATGCGGAAAGTCCGGTCGAGCTCGTGCCTCACTCGACACATCTCAACGTAGCAAAAAGCGAAAACATCGCACAATAAAGAATCGAAGCAAAGAAGCGGAAGAATAAACAAGTATCGATAGCATTCGATAGCAACCTTTCTACACCTGTGACCTGCGCACAACTTGCCCCAGTGGTTCTAAATAAATCTAAACGGTGTTAAAACATAGTGTTATGTAGTTATGTAGTGTTGATGATCACTCAAGTATGCTCAAGTCAGATTTGCACAAAAAACAAATGCCACACAGGTGGCAACACGAAAACACTCCAAAAAAATCCAAAAGACGCCTTTGGATGCCTGTTTCAAACAGATTCAAACAATTGTCCATGAATATCCGAAGATGTCCTAAGTTCAGCTGGTTTACCATGGTCAGCCTCGGTCAGGGCTTGGCAAGATGTTTGGAAAATCTAGTGTGCTTGAATTTGCTTGGGCATGTTTATATAAACAACTGGCATGGGGAGTTCAGCCTGTCTGCAGCTCATTCGACAATATATCCCGCAGGCAAGGTACAGAATCCACAAGGCCACTGTAGATACGAAACAGCGGCCATCCAGAGAGAATTGTAAGCAAGAATGGTATCCTCGTTGTGTACTGCCTTAAATCACTCGGTTGGAGGACTGTGAAAGACTAAGGAGGACCACATGGAGGACTCGAATGACTCAAATGATTCGAGTGACTTGAGGAAGTGAAGGGTTACCCAGCTCTAGTGGAGACTTTCTGCCATGTCCATATCAACACAAAATATACAATTCCAACAAATCAGTTGAACTATGTTGAAATACAGGACTACAAACCTTTACAAACAACCATCTTATCATCTTGTATTTTGCTAATGGAAAGCTGCAGGTGTAGCCGTGCATTTTTTTCAATATGGGTTTGTAAAAAAACCCGAGCCCTTTGGCCCTTTCAAATGTTTTTTCCTCTCGTTTTTCCAAGCGCTGGTTTCACACCTTGGTCAAAGAATTCACATGAGCGAGGAAAGGGAAAAGGGAAAGGCATAGTAAAGGAAGGGAAAGGAAAGAATAGGAAAGGGAGAGGAAAAGGAAAGGAAAAGGAACGGAAAAGGAAACGAAAAAGGAAAGGAAGAAAGAAAGGAAAAAGGACAGGAAAAAAAAAGAAGGAAAAGGGGATGAGTAAAGGAAGAGACAGGAAAAGGGAAAGGAAAGGGAGAGGAAAAGGGAGAGGAAAAGGAAAAAAAAAGGCAGTGTCTCACACGGACGATTTTTTGATGCCAAAAGTTATCGTTTTCGTTATCGTTTTGTGATCGTTCGTGAATCCTGTTTGTGTTCCTTTTTTTCTGGAAATGGCTGCAATCATCAAAAAGGAGTGTGGCGACCACCTACCAGGCACCTTCCTTGTGCAGAACCTGCGCCATTACGACAACAAACAATGAAAGGAAGAGACCAAAAGCACTAAATAACCGCAGAATGGTGGAAAAATCAAGAACTTTGGATTTCAAGAATCTGGACACAGATCATTAACATAATCAACATTATCGTTTTTTTTTTAAAATGTTTTTTTCATTTTTTTCCTCTTATCGTTTTTTCGAGTGACAGCTAAAAATGGCTCATGGGGGATCATGGAAGACTAAACGAATAGGCGCGGGGTTTTTACAAGCTCCCATATTGGGTTTGGGTTGGGTGGGGCGATAACGTTCAAGTTACCTTGCGCACTGAAGTGATGTTACGCTAGACTTGCCTTAAGGCTACGTCATGGCTTGGGGTTTGGGTGGGGTGGGGTGCGGCAATAACCTTCAAGTTGCCTTGAGCGCTCAAGTGGCGAAATATGCAGTCTCACCGGTCACGCCCTAAGCAAGCGGTTAGTCGGGCTCTGCGTCTCTCAAAAACCTCCTTAGGAAGTGAAGAGCACAATCTGGCTATCTAGGATCGGCCGGGCAGGAGCAGGACGAGCCAAAGTTCTGGCAGGAGGACGAGGACATGCATCGTGGCCTTGAAGGAAACTGTAAGCCACCTCAGATGCCTTATCTGCTTGTGCAGCTGCTTCCCGTGTGGCCGTTTGCTGAGCTGCTATACTTTCCTTTTGGGCCATCACCAGTTGTCTGTATATGCCTGTATAAGCCTTCCTTGGTGAAGTCCAGTTCTGGCTCCGTCTGGTTCCTTCTAGTCCTACCGTAGATGGACGAATTATTCAAACCATTTCAAACCCTTGTAATCCAATAACCCCCCCGCACCCCCAATTACAATGTTCTTTTTTTGGTTTGGTTCGCTCCTTCGAATGGACGAAATAAATCAAACACTAAGATCAGGAACAAAGATACGAAACCATAAGGTTGAAATTTTGGGGGACAGGGGGTAGCCTACAACTCATGGATGCAGGGTTTGAATAATTTGTCCATCTACTGTATTTATCCTTCGGTCGCTTCTGCTGCGATCTGACTCGGTCCAAGGTGTGCTGCCGGAAGCCATGAGTTGATCTAGCACGTCCGGCTGCTCTGCCTCCATGGCAGACAGGTCTACGTTTTGAAAAAAATCTGAGTCAGGACTCCCCATCCCGCTCACCTTCACTTTGAACCTCGAAATATGCAGTCTCACCGGTCATGCCCTAAGCAAACGCTTAGAAGGCCGAGGCGGCTATGGCAACAGTGAAAAGTGAACATGACTCCAAACCCACAAAACCATGTCTCCAAAATCTCTTGATTTTCCCCGGGAAAATTACGTGCGCAACAGCTAGAGCAACCGCTAGAGTCTGCTAGGGCGTTTCCCACCCGGGTTGTAGTCGCGAGGAAACAAGGGCACCAAAAGGGGCTGCTTTGGATGCTTGGGATGGTCCCACGGAAATTCCACAGCGTTTGATTCTGGTCGATGATTACTTTTGTTCTATTTTGTTACGAGTTTTCATATTTTTTGTATATTTTTGTAATCTTTGATCTTCGATTATTTTTTTGATTATATATTTTTTGCCAAGGAACACATAGTGGGCCTCAAAGACTTCTGCCAAACCTGCTGCACTAAACTCCTCGAAGCGCCGGTCCACATCCTAGGTTGTCACTGCGCAAGCAAAGTAAACTAAGCTGTCATGGTTGTCACTCTTTCGACAAGGATCGGCTCTGAGAGTCGGCTGTAAGACTATTTTCGATTCGGATATTATGTTAAATCAATTTAAATCAAGTACGAGTACATACACATTTCCACGACTCAGCCGTCAGCGCTACTATCAAACAAATCATGACAAGATGATGATACAAGTATGTTCAAACAGCATTGATCGATAAGAAGGATAAGAAGGTCAACTCAAGGTCTGTCAATCTACAACAATCTATCTTTCTTTCCTTGCATCTGTTCAAGAACATCCTCAACTTGGACAACACATGCTGGTGAGAATCTGCTAGGTGCACTGTCTGCAGTCCCAGAGGGCAGAAATCCACGTCCTAAGCGAACCAGTCAGGAGCGTGACCGTCTGTTAAGTGGCACCAATGGGTCCAGAACCAAAGCGAACTTGGCATAATACGTCTTCAATCTTTTTCATCCTTTTTCGTTTGTTCTTTGTTGCTGTCTTGCAACAAATGGGCTGCAAATTTCCAAGCTACGCAGGGACGCAGGGACATCAGGGACACATGGAAAAGGGTACACAACAACCAACCAAGCAACCAACCAAGCAAGCAAACAAGCAAACCACAGCGCTGCTCAATTCAATTCAGTACAGCATCAGATGACTTCAGATGACTTAAAATGACCTAAGTCCGTGATACCCACCTGATGGATCCTGATGGTCAAGAGCCTCAGAAATTGCATGCCATTGCCATAGCTATGCCATTGCCATAGCTAAGCTGCGTTCGCCACATAGACTCTAGAGACCCACATCCTTTGAGAGCTGCTACATGCTGCCAAATATTACAATGACATACAGTGAAGCACGATGCATCAAAATGCTCCAGTATGTACCAAAGTTCTTTTACATTTTAGTTTGCATGGAGTGCAAACCTCAGTCCTCCACAAGGCAATCTTTCGATGGATTCACTATGGTTCACTGTTGAAAATCCATGCACGATGAACCAAAATGACTGCTATGTGACTGCTAAATAATCAGAAAATGACAGCTGAAACTGATTGAAACTGATTATCCGATCAGATCAGATTTTGTCCTCCACTGAAACCTGGCATCCTCGGACACAAAGACACGTCGTTGCCGAGTTGGTTGATCTGCATAGTACTGGAGCTCCATCTGGGCGCTTCTCATCGCCGCTCAGGCCAACATTAATAATCAATGTTTCACAATGCTTCACACACATTGCATATACCATAATATACCATGATATACCAATTGTTGGCGTCTTCCTTTTATCCATGAAGGTGTGGAAAGAGTTCAATGTTTCTCATGATTGTTCTATGCTAAATCATAGCTTTCGCCAGAAGCTGCCCATTGATGGATTCACTTCTAAGGCGTGCCTCAACCAAAGGACCATTGTCAAGCTGACCATTTATTTAGAACAAGAAAATAAAAGAAGACGTCATTATATATCATAATCATTCATACAGTAATAAAGAAATCTTTAGAAATCTGTGAAAGTTGAGGGCTACTTCTTGTGGCTCAAGAACTCTGAAGATATTGGCTCTTTGCACATCCAGATCGCCTTCAGCAATGGCCAATCGACCTGGCGAATCTCTGCTGTGAAATGCGGTGAAGCTACGACCTAAAACCACAGTACCAGTACAATAAGTTCAAAGATGCTCAAGGATGTCCAAAGTTCTACACAGGAATCTGAAAGCAGCTCTGAAAATAAGTGCATGTCTAATGTCTATAGACTGCTCATCACTTGTCCCTATTCGATACTTATGAAGTATGAAATGTACCGACCGTATGGATGTGTGTATGTAGTGCACACGATTCCAAAAGGATTTACATATATAAGTTTAAAATGTCTAAAATGACAACAGTGTCGAAGAGTGTCCTTTGTAATTGTGTGCCTGCGAGAATTCCGTGAGTAAAACAGAAACTGACACGAGATCTGATATTAATGAAGAATATATAATCATATTATGATATCATATGTCATTAATTTCTTAGTGAACTGCAATTCTCAAAGCCCTGGACCTCCCGCTTCGTCGGGCAGGAATGCTCTGGATTGTAAAAGGGCATCTTCTCCTGAACAGCGCCATGCTGCGCTCATTTGCATTGGCAATTAGCAGCCTTGTAAAGTCTGTGATAGCTGACTGCCTGGCAACTGAAAAACATTGAAAGGCCTTGCTGGCCTTGCTGGCCTTCCTTGAGAAAGGATTATACCTTGCCTATGCATCCTTGATGATCCTTGCTATACTTATCCTTACTTAGTAACTTGCACTTCCGCCTCTTCTGAGTGTTCTTGAACCTTCTTGCACTGTCTTGTGAATATATCTTCGTCGGCATGACGCTCCTCGACGGTGTATTGAAGAATCTTTGAGCTTGATGATGCACTCCCTGCAGTCTTCGAGTCAAACTCTGTGCCATACAGTACCATCTATTACCGAACTCAAGGTGCATCTGCTGTTCTACAGTGGTCTTAAGTGGTGGGGAAATGCAGTCAGGGATTGACTGAAACACAAACTCAAACAAGACCACATTCGGCCACATTAGCAAGAAATACAGATCACAAAAGATATCAAAATCAAGCCAACATGTTTGGCAAGTTGATTTATCTCCAAGTCGTTCTTTTTGCCCTGCTTTTTGCGCTGCTTCGGATCTTGAGGGAACAAACAACACCTCTTCAATTCAAACAAGAACACACACACACACGCACACACACTACATTCATCTGAAGGCACGTTTCCGCATCGCATGTACAGCAAACATGCAGCCGAAAAACTTTGCCAGACCAAACAAGTGCTTGACACATCCATTCTTGCGATTAAGCAAACAAATGATATGGATGTATGGAGCCCACATGTGCAGATTTTGTGGGGTTGGAGGGGGGAACGGTTGCCTTCCCCCAAATGTTTGTTCCAATTTGGAAGGGGCTGTTCATCTGAAATCGCAGCACCACTGCGAACGAGCCTGTCGCAAGGATCGAAAAGCAAGTGGGCCAAAGCATGGTGTTGCACACGGCACCCATCACTTTGGGCTTTGTCTGACTCACAATCAGCAGACTATCAGCAGGGACCTGCTGTGTTTCACATTCTTGCACTTGCGCCGTTGCCCGGGGAGATTGCAGTGTGTGCTCGTTAGATGCAGTGCAAAGCGGTTGAAGCGACACTGATTTGTGCATGCCTCCAAGAATCCATGAGAACCTTCAGCATCTGCTTGCATTTTGCATGATGAGATTTGTTCGTATATGTTCATATATAATGTATGCTTGGCAGGTGGCACAGGTAACTCCAAGTCTGACCAAGTCTCCCCGTGGTTTTGAGATGCTTGCGTTGTTCTCATAGACAGCTTGTCATCACAAATGCTAGGGGAGTCCCAACATATGGCGGCGGGATCTTTGGTGTAGGCGACATTCACAATATGCACTTGGCAGCTTCTCTGAATCATCTGAATCTGTACATTTGGTCCATTGGTCAAATTTGCTGTGCTGCTTCCGCGCAAGTCTGGAGTATATCAGCTGGGGTTATCCATGGTTATCCACAAGTTCATCAAACGAGAAGGGTCTGCACATCGCCCACTTCTCAGCAAGCTCTCGGACTCTGAGAATGGAGAGGATCTTGTTTGCTCGCTAGCTCTTTCACCTCGAAAAGATTCTGCAGAGCAAGTTGAGCCAAGTTAAGCCCGGTTGAGCCAGAGTGGTAGACCGGGTAGATTACGGCAGGCAAGGAATCTACATTTAGACAAGTCACCAGCGAACACTTCTCTGGATGCAGCTGTTGCTTCACTTGGGGAGTGCCGCCTCAGCGAAATTTGCTCCTAAAACTTGGCATTATTTCCAGCTCACCGCAGAAGGAAAGACACAATCATGGAGTATAATGAGTAAACTGAGTAAACCATATCTGAAAATTGAATAGCGGTTATTAAAATTCTGTGCAGAGTTTGCAGTATTTGTGGTGTCGTTTCGAAGCAACGAGTCAAACCACATGGACGTCGAATCTCTGATCAGGCCGAGGGACTCTGCTCCAAATTTAGTTGCCTGTAGGATTGTTGGAAACCCGTGCGAAGATGTGTGAAACATATTTTACAAACATTCATGATCATTCATGTATCCTAACCTTGCAAACTCACCACAGCAGGCCATATCACATGGTTTCAGTACTTTTCATTTTCGTGTTGTTTCGTTATTTTGCCACTCCGATCACACACCTTCACAGCTTCAAAGTGCCGTGCCAGGTTCCTCTCTGGGAAGGTTTTGTGGATTTCCCTCTGCCAAACACTGGTCTTTGTAATGCCCAGGAGATTCCCTGTTGCAAAATAAACCATTCATATACCCAAAGGATCCCGAAGGCAAAGAAGATTTTTAACATGCTAAACACAATCCACGATAAACAATAAATGACAAAAAAGGTAAAAGGACGAAGAATGTTTGTCAATGTTTGTTAGTTACCAGGGATTAATGTTGCTCGCATATTGTGAACATATTTGTGAAAAATTGTTCACATTGCTCGTCTGCGACAAAAAGGCGACCAACGTATCTCGCCTTGCGAGCCTCCACTTTGTGCCGGTAAGCCTGACGTATCTTTGCTTCTTGACACTGTTCATCGGTTTCCACATCACCTAGAAATAAAACAACACTTGTGCAGCAAAGATCCCCTCCCAAGCGTGGTAAAGGTTCGGGATTCACTGGCGGCGATAGTGGCACAGGAAAAAATACATTCCTCGAGTGATCCCCACGAATTCTGCCATACATTCGGACATTTTATCCATTTTTATCCAACATACATATTCGAGCATTCTATCGGACGCCTTATCTGACATGTATTATGCATGTCTGACATCTTATCTGATATTCTATCCTGATATACTGCATATAATCTAGCATGTTATCTGACATTTGATCCGTCGTTTTATCCGACATGCTATCTGTCATATGTTCTGTCGTTCTACTTGGCATTCTATCTGGCATTTTAGCTGACACACACATTTACATATAATTATATATTTACTATATATTTACTATATATATATAATTCTATATATATATATATTTGACGTTCTATCTGACGCATCTTCTGCCTTGTTACCTGGCATATACAGTATGCTGACATTCTATCTGGCACATTTGCGTGGCTCTTCTGAACTCTTTTCATCTCTTGTCACCACTTCTCACCGTAATGTGAAATTTGTTTAATGCGAGGGATGGGGTAGTGCGAGGCTGGTCAACACAATGCGACGATGAGGCGATGCGAGTTAATGTGATGCTGAAATGATGGAAAGCACTTCTGGTGCAAAATCCCAGAAAAGTGGAACTGTTGCAAAATGGGAAGCGAGCTGTGTGGTAGCTGCCCAAAAAGCTGGCAAGCTCGCCGTTTGTGTCCGGGTGGGTGGGTCGGTGTGTGTCCGGGCGAGCGTTTCTGTTCATAATCTAGAGCCTCACCTTGCAGGTGGGGAAGAGTGAAACTTGAGAGAATATGTTAAGATGAACCAATCACTGCATATCCGGTGCCTTCAAGACTTGCTTCAAATCATTGGGCGAAGCCTGCAAAGTGGATCATTCAGCGGACGACCAACATCAAAGTCTAGCAATGATAAGCAAGCAGCGTTCATGAGAGACATGGCTTTTGTTCCCACAATCTGCCACTATGCTCTGTATGTCTCCGTACGACTCTGCTTGGTGATGTGCCTCCGCGAGCATGGCTCATCTGTAGAGCTTTCAGATTGTAGCTGTGGGACGTTCATACCCTGCCTTTGGTCAACCGCTTAGACATGCTTTACAAATGCCATGTGTCGTCTGTCATTTGTCTCTGCTTTGTCAAAGTGCTGTTTTCTGCCTGCTCCAAATGTTCCAGAATGACACGGCTTGACTGACGCGGGTCTTGAACCGACGATAAGGAATCGCAGTCTAAGACAAAGTTGTGCAGAATCAGCATGTGAGATCAATCGGGATGCGAATCTAATTGGTATCTAATTGGTTTTGCTCTCTGATAATCTCAAGAGCATGTTTATATTATATATATACATATTTGTATATAATTGTGTATATATAATATAATAATATAATATATATATATATGTATGTATAATACATATACATATATATATATACTATACGCATACGGAGACGGCAGTAAACTCCCTCTCTGCGTGGAACTAATCTGCACTGCATATTTTGGCCCTCTTGCGACTGATCAGATCAGCTTGGCCCAACCTGATCAGGTACAGTACATTTTTTGGTAAGCCTGGTAAGCTCGCAAAGGAAACCGGGGCATCCAATTTCATTGAATCAGTTCAGTCAGTGCTGTCTGATGTTTTGCACTTGCCCAAGCAATTCAAACATGTCTATAATTGATGCAATGCAATGCAACGTAATGCAATGTAGCACAATGTTATGCAATATTACGCAGTGTAATGTGCTGTGCTGCGCTGTAGTGTAATGTAAGGAATTGCGTGGACCTGCAACGTAATGTACTGTAATGTACTTAATGTATTTGCAATGGAGTGTGGTGCAATACAATGTAATGTATTACAGTAAGCATTCATAAATTCTATGCAACATAAGTGATCTACAATACCTACAACATGTGCACGCGATCAGCCTTCCTTTGGTTGTGGGCCTTCTGAATTCCCTTGTCAAAAGCTCGTCCATGCATTCCGTTGAATGCTCTGTAGGATCGGTTCTGATTAGTTATCTATTGAAATGACTCCTGGAATTCCATCCAATCAGGTTTGAAGTGCTGAGCTCTCTGCTTCTTTCCAAACGTTGTTGGTTTGTCAAACCCTGCAGCACCTCTGCTGCCAAACCTCAGCAGAACAGTTTGGTGAACAACCAATCTTGCTCAGCACGACAATATATGACACCACATAACACCTATTCTGGACCTATGCGGCCCATACAGTGAACAAACTATAGCTGTGGGGCACAAAACCATCCCGGCGGGGCTTTCACCGTCCCACGATTGTGATAGAATCGCTGTGCCGCTACAGTGGCGTGTCATTTTTTTTCAAACTTTTGATGGTCGCGGCAACCCTTCCACGGTTTTATTCCCCAAAACGAGTCCGATATTTGCAAGCCTTTTTTGCACCTCAGACTGTGGCCAAGTATTCTCCCGTTTCTTTTAGGAAACCTCGAAGTCCTACCTGCACCTACAGTGCGAAACCATGCTGCCATGCTGAGCGGTCAATTGGATCTCCGAGGCGCTCATGTCTCGTCCCCGGCGCTGCTTAAGCGCCTCGATGAGGTCCTGGACCAAGAGTGGCTGAAAATCAAAGTTTCGGTTGAAACGGTTGAAACGGTTGAAATGTCATAAGATTACACTGGTAGTACCTGGTAGCAACAGGTAGCAACTGGTAGTATGATGATTGTGTAGTAGTTTGATGTAGTTTGACTCCAGTGCAACTTGGTGCCCCAAATTAGTACCAGCTGCTTGGAGTTTCAGAGCAACTGGATGGTGCAAACCAGTCCTGAGGAACGTCAAGACCCGTTCGACGCATGACCTCCGAAGCATCAGTCAATCTGCCCATGTCTGTCAAGGCCGCAAACTTTGAACGTACAGTATGTGAAATAGTGTGAAATACATACAAATGATCTTTACATTTGGTATACATTTCTTTACAAGTATCTTATCCAGGATGGGGCTGCAAATCAATAGCTCTCCTGCTACTGTTGTTGCAATCCTTCAGTTCTGCGGTGAAGGCCATTTGTATCTAGATGAATCTACTTGAATGCGTATATACACATATATTCAGTAGCATACACACATATTATATATATATAAATAAAATATAATATAATTATAGTATATATTATATTATATTATATTATATTATTATTATATATCGCCAAAAATTGTGAGAGCCAAGTGATGCCATGCACCGAGAGGTTTGGCCTGTGTGATGTAAATCATGGCACGCCTCAGCCACGGAGTATCAACTTGCAAGACCACAGCAGTCAGATGCAATCGGCGCATGAACATGGAATTCACTCCCAGCGATCTCGAAGGCGCCTGTAAACACACAATAGATTCTGGGAAAGCTCAATGCGAATCAAATGAAATCCTTCAGCACCAAAGTTAAGATTGAAACCCATCTGGACCTGAGTGACATTGCTGTGAATTTGAGAGCGAAGGGACTAAGATGTGGCGAAGCCAGTGCACAGATTTGAGCCACTATAACATTTCAATCTAATATACATCTTAATGCACTTTCTAATGTTTGATTTGGGTTCACACCTTTTCGCAGAAGGGTGATGGCCTTCCCCTTGCGCCCGGCACGGCCAGTTCGACCAATGCGATGCACGTAGTCTTGGCCATCCTGTGAGCACACAAATACTGAATCTCTGCTGATCTGCTGCCACTTGAGTTGGACATGTTTGTTGGTTCTTAAACAAAAGGTGCTGAAACCTTTGATTTGAACATTTGAAAATCAACCACTGTACAATAAATTATGTTGAGGGCAAACGAAACTGCATGTACCTCTGGCGGATCGTAGTTGATGACCAAGTTGATATCCTGGTAGAATCTACAGGTCTTAAGTCTTAAATCTTCATGCGGCAGAAACTCAAAGCGAACAGCGTCAATCCTTTGCTACTGCTAATTACATCTAATTACACTGTTTTCTTTTGGATGAAGTGCTTGGCAGGTCTCGTCTCGTGGCCGATGGCCAAAGATGGCCAAAGATGGCCAAAGATGGCCAAAGATGGCCAAAGAAACAGCGAGTCCTTGATATCCAAACCTCGACCTGCGATGCTTGTGGCGACCTGAAACGAGGGTCTGACAGGGTGATCTTAGGGTCTGATCAATACCTCCCTGAAAAAAATCATCTGGCGAACCGTGGATCTTATGTTTTATCAATACTTGTTATAAATTGCATAAAGCCGTGGATTGGTTCGAAGGCCACCCATAAAAATAGATTAACAATGATAATAGAACATAGATCCTCTGAATCCCTGATTCTCTTCATCCCGAACCCATTTTTGATTGATGCGTTTTTGATTACATTGGCAGGCTTCCTTTTTTGGTTTCCAGCAATGCTTCCGAAATGGAGCTCTAAGAAGATGGACAAGGAAAAGGAGGGCGAATAGGAAGAGGAAGGGGATGGAAAAGGGAGAAAAGGAAGAACACTACAATATAATACAATATAATACAATATAATACAATATAATACAATATACAGTAATATAACACAATATAATTAACATATATACATACATTATAAACAACCCCAAGCTATCGCTATTGGGGAACTATTCGTAATATCGATTTAAATGATTTGAGTAGAAATGAAAAGGAAAGGCAAAGCCGCGGGTGCAAAAGGGTGCAAAGTCTGTTTATATAGATGTTTCAGAAGGCCTTGTTGATCTTTGAAAAGGGAAAAAAAGAAGAGGAAGGAGTAGAACAAGTGCAAAAAAGAAAAGGAAATGGAACAGAAAGAGGAAGGGGAAATAAAAAAAGGCAAGAACAATGCAAAAGCAGAGAAAAGAACAAACAACAGGCAATTCAAACGACATTCTTCCGATATCTTCCGATCCTCTCTGTTGCGTTTCAAAGGGCGGAACCTTGCGAAAACATCGGACATCCAGTTTTGCCCCAAAGGAACGTACACAATCCATCACAATCCACTGCGGGTAAAGGGAAAGGAAATGAAAACGAAGGGGACGCAAAAACAAGAAGGAACGGGAAACGTGGTAATCAACTCAACAGAAAATTAGAAGTAAGATGAGGTAAGAAATAGTTCGGCTATGAAAGGCTGAAACACCCTCACTAAATGATGAAATTTAACCAATGATAAAAACTTACATTATTTTTTGCAACATTTTACAAATTATTTTACACACATTTTACAAACATATCAAATTCTTGGGCGTTGCTGACAGTTTCTGACAGCTGCGATGGCGAAAACAAAGAAACCACCACTCGAGGGCGTCGGGTGTTTTTTGAAATACCTGCACGACGCTTCGACGCTATCCGACGTTTAAATATCTTGCATAATTTTTGGATGTGTTTGGCTTTGCCACTTGATCCACTTGCAGAGGGTGCACGGGTTGCACGTTTCCCCAGATTTTTTCGAAAGCTACAACGTAGCTGTGAAGACACATACAACGTAGAATGTGCATGGATGTAACCTGGCATGTGCTACAACATGATACAACATGCTAGAACGTATGATACACAGAAAAAACATGAAAACACATTAAAAACAACATAAGGTGGATGCTATATTGCCCTCACCCCAAGGACAAGAGGAATATGAGACAGGTTGCGCGCATTCGAATGCTATTATACACGGATTATGAGAAGAAACACGGCAAGTATCTGTATGTCAGTTCTTTGGAGATTCTCAAAGTTATCAAAATCAAGCTTGCAACCCTTCCATACCCTTCCACTACGCCCTCGAGCACGGACCGTAAAACAACTTGTTGAGGCGGTGAAGCAAGCACCAAAGACAGGCCAAAACTTAAGCATCTGTGGCAGGCAAACCTGCAAGAGAATGGAGAATGAAACAGTGCCCAAGTCTGTTTCACAATTTTTCTGGAATCATTACCCTCAAGAGAGACAAGAGGTTCCTGCGGTTATCCGCGACGACTTTGCGAGGATCCCATGGTATAGCAACTTTACCAACCGACTCAATGAGTTGATAAGAACGACCGAAAGTACTCATAGTCCCTGAAGTGATCTTACCCCTCCAAATATTTAATATTATTTAATAATGTTTACAGAATTTTACAAAGAAGGATCGTGTAAATTTAACTTGAAATCCACTGGTGTGCTGCATTACAAATACCATGATCAGTGTGTTGCTAGTAGCACCATGTAGCACCTGTGCATAAACGCATAAACTTGTCGAGACAACTTTTGCCCTTTCTATGCTTTCTATGCTTTTCTGGCAGAAGGGAATCAATGGGAATCATATGGATCCATGGGGATCGAATACGATTGATTACGGCCCGACTGATGGGTTCAAATCAACAGCGCTTAGAAATGCTTAGAACTTTGATGCGTGACTTTATTGTTTTCCGATGTTTTCCGTGAATGTTGGGAGTAATCTGTTTGGGACAGTTTTTCAGCAAAACTCTAAGGGCGGCACCATGATCCAGGAGTCACCGCTCCGAAAGCGCTGCATTGCCTGAACAAATGCAGTTGCAGAAAGATGCAAAAAACCAAACGAAACGCTTTGCACATCGTTGCACCTGGTCAGTCGTACTTTTTTAATTGCTTATTATTACCAAAATGATTACCACAGTTTTTTTTAAATGTATTTACATGGTCATGGGTTGTTTACTACTGAGCTCATCTGCTGTCTCTCTTTCGGCTTGCTTCTTGATGCCATGGAGCGTCTCCACCTGGTCGGACTCTGGCTGATGTCTAAGTGACTCGCTGCTGTACAGTGTGGTCCAATTGTCAACTCTTTCAAGTATATAATTTCCGATTGGATGTTCCAAGCCAGCATGGATCCCGTGGTTTCTTCCAAGATCCAGGCACTTGCTCCCGTTAATGCTGCCTGCAAAAAGGAGAAAACACAAGGATGCAAGCGAAGTGTCAGAATATGTCTAAGTCCCGGAGCCAAGTATATAAAACTTGTTTGCCAGGCAAATTTTGGATTGTCACAAGTTTCAAGTGGCAAACATTTCGCACCCTTTCGCACCAACTCCGTAACACACAAACCCTCCATGGGTGAAGCACACTTCGTCGACTCACACCACCCCGCAGGACACACTGCGCTGGATCCACATCTGCGGCCTTGATCTTCTTTGCCAAAGCGTCGCACTCTTCGTGATCAAATGCAAAAATCAGCACCTGGAACTGGCATTTTTGGCTTCACATGGCTTCACAATCAATCTGTTGCTGCACAACAAGAGGGTCATCGGATCTTTACTTGTGACCCTTCAATGCTTGCGTACTGCGTAGTTTGTAGCTCCGTACCAAAATGTTTTCGAAGTGCACAGTATCGCTAGCGTTCGTTTAGTCCAAAGCTCTCATAGCTCCACTGCAGCTGCCATGTCTCCAGCCTTTCCAGGGTTCTTGTTCTGGGCGCCGTACCTTTTGGATTGTGAGTCTTAGGATTCTATTAGGATGTCTTAGGTACGTACACAGCTTCACTTTTTGACTGCAAGACTGATAAAAATGTTCAGACATTGATCAAAATGAGTTAATTAGATGCAAAAACGGGGCTTCTTGAAATCTCACATTCTTCCCTTCAGATCGGTCAAGAGACTTGAGGAGGCAGGAAACAGAAACACATCTTTGAAAGGCAGCAAAAATCGACAAGAGAAATGGAGTCTGGCGGAACGAACACGTGCACAATTCCTTGAAACGGCTAGGAAACAAGCCGAAAACATTACTATTGCACGTAAAGAATCAGCCAGAGAGACACATGATACAGCAAACATCAGCAAACCATTAAAAAATACCGTGCAGACAAGTCACAGCTTCCGCAGCATGCTCTTGAGAGCGCCCTCTTTGTCAAACTCATCTTTCACCTCACTTTTGAACCAATCCTGGTTGAATACCTACCTACCTACCCCTGCAAGGCCATTTCACAAAGAAATTGGGATCAACTACAAAAGGCCATTGAATGGGTCGTAGCTGCCCAGGCAACAACGGGCAGCACCCTGGCTTACAGCTCAGCGAATCAGTCTGTGAAGGGACAATGAAAAAAATAAAATTAACATAAATGAACATAAACATAGATAGACATAGATAACATACAAATATAAATCATATAATTATATATATATGTATTACATACGTATACTTATACAATTATTATATACACGGAAACATTAGGAAACTATTCAGAATTTTCCAAACAGACATTCTTTGGAGCTTCGAATTGGGACACCAGGATGTGCAAGTAAAAACTTGTTTGTTTCGTTTTTTTTTCGGAATTTCAAGATGGTTTTGAAGCCTTGGAAGAAAGCAAGTCAAACTGAAAAAACATGTCTCCGTTCTGCAGTCTGAGCCTTCAACAATAACAACTTCTTGTGAGACATCTTTGTTGGCTTTGAGCGGATCCTACGTGCTTCGCTTGTTGCCGCACTAATGAGCAGAAATTATGAGCAACCATATCAAAACGTATCAAAACATAAATTGAATGCCGACTAACATCATATTCTGTATATAACAAGATGAAGCCCACGAACCCGAATGCTCACACGTATGTTAATGGTACAGATGTCAAAACACATGGATATGCAGTCACGCACAACACTTTTCTGCAATAGTTTATTTGAACTGTCTTGTAC
>Ga0126342_10005998_pt1 | contig 21405 bp, 12 predicted proteins | sample Cyp1metagenome_FD_92528 | JGI IMG/M metagenome (GOLD analysis project Ga0126342, IMG submission 92528) | Coral microbial communities from Lord Howe Island, Old Settlement Bay, Australia - Cyphastrea 1 metagenome | ecosystem: Host-associated > Invertebrates > Cnidaria > Coral ... | reverse complement strand
GAGGGAGGGAGGGAGGGAGAGAGAGAGAGAGAGAGATTTGGGGGTTGATGATCTAATTACTACTTTTGGTAACATGTAGTAATATGCGGTATTTTTTGGTAATATGTGATTTCATGTTTCTTGTCATCCATCAGGTGTAGGTTTTAACCCAAGAGGCCCCCAACACCAGTAAAACTTGGCAGATTGACCCAGTAAACATGAAGAGTCAATCGTGTCCAACGTGCCCTAACAGCAACAGGGTAATACGGCCCAGCGCCCCAACATGCCCCAGGCTCAGGCCACCCAGACCAACATGGCCAACATGGACCGGCTCAGCCGATGGAGCCGGAGAACCTGACCAGCCGCCCCAATGCTTCATCGACCTCTTCATCTTGCAAACCCAAAGGCAAGGTGGCAAGGGCAAGTCGCAGAGGAGAGGACCTGGCCAGGAGGAAAGCAACCATCACAGGTGTTTCTTTTTGGACCATTTTTCTACCCTTTGATATCAAACATATCTGTTAACAATGCCCCATTTGCAGATTATTTATTTGTTAAAAATATGTCGTGTTCCATGGCAAAAACTGTTAGAGTTAGAGTACCAGAGGGTATTTGTCCTAGAATTGGATGGCAAATTTTGCCAGAACCTTCATGTTTCTGGGTAAATACCATCGTTTCCTCTGGAAATGCCCTTAAACCAATTCAGTGAAATGAACGAGATCTCATCATATCCCATACTATACAAATATACAATGTGATATCCCATTATATCAATATCCCATCAACAAATCTAGAAATATAAGCCAATTGTCTATACCCCTTATTTTATCCCAATATTAAATATTAAATATTATTATAATCCAACAAAATGATTGGTGTGTCTCCTCAAGTTTCGCAACAGCCCCAGTGGAAAACATCCCAGGGCGGATCATGAAAACACTGAGGACCTGTGAATCTGCAGGAACCACGGAGGCGCGGGGCCAGGGAAGTGTGTCAGTTGCGAGTTTTACCTAGACGGATTCTTTTAGGGGATGTATACATAATGGTTTAATAGTGGTTTAATGGTGGTTAATGAGATATCTGTTTGGTGCTTTGGAACATGATTTTTTTTTCCCCAATAGTTGGGATGATGAACCAATCTGACGTTCATATTTTTCAGGGGGGTTGAAACCACCAATTAGTTATATTATATGGAGGTTTCCTGAAATGGCGGTACCCCTACATCATAAACCTGTCATGATGGTCCAATGTGTTTGGCCAAACTGTTTGCCTCTCTATTTTTTAGATAACTGGATTCTATAGATGACCCCATTGGTCATCCATATATTTGGCTGAATTATCAGGACTTCACCACGATGTCACTCGGAATGATGGTGCTTGTCAGGGCAGCTCGCCCAAAATGACCCATCATTTCAGGTTGGTGAATCTCAGCCAGACATTTACGGACCAACGCTATGTTTTGGTTGGGTAGTCGCCATTTCTCAGAATTTGGGTCTAACAGTCATTACTGGTTGGTGCTCTGGAACATCTTTTATTTTCCATATATTGGGAATAATGATCCCAACTGGCTAGTATTTTTCAGAGGGGTTGAAACCACCAACCAGTATTTACTGATGCTGCTATTGGCGATAATATGTTTTAAGTGCTACAAAATTGGACATTGATACTAATGGACTTGCCTGTGTCTCACCCCTCAGTTAGGCTGAGGCAGACTTGGTGTGAAGGCGATGGAAAGAGAGAGAGAGAGAGAGAGAACAAAAAAAACAATAATATATATATATATGTACACTCCGGTAATTTAATAAGCTATTGGAAATTACCTTTTATAGCTGATTTACCTATTAAAAATGTTGATTTTCCATAGCTATGTTAATTTACCAGAGCGTATATACACTAATCGCACATTTCGTCGACGACACATGTGGGCACTGCTTGGTCCTGAAGCTTGGGAGCTGCTGACAAACCGTGGTCGGTCTAAGTAAAGTATACTGATTACTACTGCAACATAAAAGCGGTATTTTCTCTTTTCATGACCCATTATAAGCCTATGAAATCCATTGCCTATCTTACAGTAATCCCATTCTAATCCCATCATAATTCATAAATTTTCGACAATTGTCTCGCATATTTCTTATGAAACCATGATTCAACCACAAATTCCATAGCATCCCAAGAAGTTCACCACATTTGTGAGTTTCCTGAAATAGGGGTACCCCCAAATCATGAATTTTAATGGTATTTTCCATTATAAACCATCAATTTTGGGGGTACCACCATTTATAGAAACCCCCAGTAATATATATGTGGATAAAGTAAGCATGATCATCAGTTCCGTTTTTTGGGATGAATATCCAAGCAACGAAAGATGTTTGCTGAGGTGCACACACACACATATATATATATATTATATCAACAATATCAACATATATCAATGTATATATATATATATCAACAGATATCAACATATATCACAAAATATATAGTTTTCTAAAGTTGATATGGTTGAGAGATTTATATATATATATATATATTAAACCATATCAATCCACAGTTTTTTTTCTGCGTTTCGCCGCTGCCAGGAAGATGTGACCTCCACGCAGAGCAGCGCTTTGTTTGAAGGGTCCCACGGGTCCCGCGACCGCCCCAGTGACGTGCCCGGTATGGTCACTCAGGCTGGATACTAACTGGATTTACAGATAAACCCATAGGAACATGGAGGTTTATAGCTGGGAAAACCATAGGAAAACCACAGGAAAATGGAGGTTTACCATCTGGTAAACTGACATAACTATGGAAAGATCCACCATTTTTTCATGGGAAATTCACTATTTCTATGGCCATGTTAGCTATGCGAGTCATTACCAGGCCGGGTAGGGATTGAATCATCAAGAAATGGGGCTACCATACCCACTGGATGTGGTGCGGGGAGATGTTTTTTTGGGGCAACCAACCGCAAGCATATTAAAATGGTGGATGAATTAAAAGGAACATTTAGCCGACCGGAAATGGTGGAATGATAATTTGAGTCCTGTATATATTTGATGGTTGATTTGATATGAAAACAGTGATGGGAATATAGTGGGAATGTCCGTCAAAAATTGATAGTCACGGTGATTGATTGAACATGATATGAAAATATCAGAGTCTGGGGCATGTATAGATGTTCAACCACATATTTCAGAACATTAATATTGACGGTATTAGCGCAGTATTGCTGTTTCATGCTGGGGAGAAGATAGCACATCACCCAGATGGGTTGGATATCCATAGCGGATGCACAGCCTTGATATGAGCTGGGAATATGAATAGTCTATGAGCTGGGAAACCCTGTTTAATGTCAATTTCAGGAACCTAATAATAGGCCTTATATCTTGTTAATAATGTTAATAATGGTTAATGATTGTTAATCATTGGTGTATAATGAATGGCCGTGCAGCAGGAACCGAGAACGATTGGAGGTACCTACCATATATATATATGTATATATATATGTATATATATGTATATATATGGCCTATTTTTTAGGCCTAAATTTCAGGGAATATCACCACAAAATATGCTAAAAAATATGGTACAGTACCTCCATTTTAGGATCCTGGAATTCCCATTGATATGAGCTGGGAAACCCTGTTTACCAGCCATTGTTGTGGTGACTTCCTAACAGGTTTTTGTTCCACAACGGAGTATGTCACGTGTGCTTTGTTGACTCTAGTGATGCTATAGCGGGCTATACCTAAGATTGACCATGTTTAGGAAGGCCATCCTATGCATATAGTGCTCAATATCCCCAAGAAGATACCGGAAATTTATCCTCTTGTAAATCAACAGTTAGACCCTGAAAATTACTCATGTTTAATGGAAACTAATCTCCCAACCCCTATTAGGCAGGGCCTATGTCAATTTACCAGAGGGTAATAGATGCAATACCCAACCATGGTTTCTGGGGCGGCGTTTGATCTTAGGGTGAACAGATTGAGTGGAATGTATCCCGCGCCCAGAGATACCTATCTTTTTTCCCTACCCTTTGGTCATCAAACATGGCTTGCTGGAGAATTTCCGTTTAGTTCTGGGATTTCTGTTGCTAGCCGTGTTTCAGGACGCTGGATGGTATTATCCCCATGGTTGCTACTTTAAATCCCTACTTTTCAGTGGCTAAATCGCCACTGTTGTTGGTTAAATCCCATGAAACCCAAGAGTTTTGGTGGTTGAATTACAGTTTTTGTGCTTTAGAGAAGCTAAATTCCAATTCCTGTTAGTGAAATCCACATTTCTCATGGTTGAAACCAACCGCTTTCAGCTGGACAACAGCCAGGGCCCAGAGTTGATTGACTTCGATCTGCCTTTGCATGAGCGCCCTGGAGCGTTTTGTGAGTGGGTCCTGTCAAAAGCTCAAGGAAAGGGAAAAAAATGATTTCGCTAGCAACAATTGGGATTTATCATCACTGGAATTTGAAATTGAGCCCCATGGATCCTTCTGCACCTTCTGAGATAGCATTTGGGCAACGGTTTTGGGCGCGTGCGTGGGTGTGCGTGTGTATCAGCAGTGTGTGCGTAACACTTCTCAGGAAGCATTTGGCCAATAGGGAACCATGAAAAAAAAACTTGAACCAGAAAAATATCATAAAAACTAATGGATTCTACAATAGGATTTGATTGATCATACATCATTGATTGGGGCTATACAACATAACTTGGAACCTGTCGAGCTATAGCGGGTGGTTTCAGTGGTTAATGTCCGTGTCTAGGCTGAAATCACAAGATTAACGCTTGAGCGTTTTTTCCCCATTTGCCAGGTGAAGGGTCTCTGGATTTTAACAAAGGTAGAACTCCTCCTTCTTCTCCTTCATCCCGTCCTCTTCCTCCTGCGCCTACTGCGCCTACTCCTGCTCAGTTTAATGTCAGCCCTGTCTTTCCAAGCCATGTGGCGAGCTCAGAGCTGGGGCACGCCTGGACCCAAACACCATATCGCCAGCTCCAGATGCTGTGGCGCACGCCTGGACCCGAACACCACATGGCCAGCTCCGAATGCTCTAAAGCACCATATCGCAAGCACAGGATGCTGTGGAGCGCGGCTGGACCCGAACAAACATAATGCCGGACAGACTGCCAGATCAAATGCCAGAAAGAATGCCGGAAAAAATGTTACAACGTATATATTGTCACATAGAATGCCAGAAAGCATGTCAGAATAGATTGCGAAGGAGAGAGAGAGAGGTCATAATATACATGCCAGATAGAATGTCAAAATAGATGCCAGATAGAATGCCAGAAAAATGCCTGAAAAGATGCCAGGTAGAATGCCGGAATAGATGCCAGAACGACTGTCAGATAGAATGTGAGAACATATGTTAGATAGAATGCCAGAAATCATGTCACAATATATGCCAGAAAAGATGCCAGATAGAATGCCAGAAAGAATGTCAGATAGCATGTCAGAGTATATTTGCCAGAAAGAATGCCAGTTGATGATTGGGCCACCAATTCCTGAAGCATGTTCTTGATTAATCAAGTAAGGACCATCAGAACCTAACAATTTCCGATGATTTTTGGCATCATGATTCCAATCCCCAGTCAACATTGGATAGCCCTAAAATCAGTCGGTTAGGGCTACAAGCAACCAAAAACGCACCGTTCTAATTATGCCAACCCACTTGTTACACATACTCGTGGTCACGCCATTTGTTCGGATAGAACATATCAAGACTGATGCGTCTGCGTGGTTCACCTGGAAATTTGTCCTGAGGATTGCCTATGTGGTGGCTGCAGAGTTGCTGAACTATGCAAAGTATGGCAGCGAAGTGTTGACCTGAATTTTTTGGAGGACTCCCAACATGAAAACGAACCCTTCGACCTCACTTACATGATGGTGGATGTATGTGTATATATATATATGTATATATATATATGTATTTATAGACAGATTTTGAATTTTCAACATAAATAGGTAACTATACCCAAATAACTCGCAACTGTTCAGTTTTGTGAAATATCTTAACTCGGCAAGAAGTATGATTTAGTATGATCCAATGGTTGGTATATGACTCTGCGGCTCGGGTTGTAACCTAAACTGGCAATTACCCGGCTTGACATGGCCAGGCCATGGTTTGCTGGAGGGGATAACATCCAGTCGGCCCCAGTCATGAAGTCTTCAAGACCAGAATCGTTATTCCCTATCCTACTCTTTGGGTGATATATTGGTATGTGGTTTCTCGTTTTTGGGGGACCTCAGGTGCACTCTACCAGCTCACCTTGTCAATGAAAATCTGCCAGTGTAATATCCATTTGAAATATTGAGTTTTAGTGGCCCATCATGCTTGAAGACCGGATGAAGGTTGGTTTTGTTGTTCTAAGTATGCAGACCTCAATCCATGAATCAATCAGTCAATCAATCAGTCAATCAATTCAATCAATCAATCAATCAATCAATCACTCAATCAATCAATCAATCAATCAATCAATATACTTACTTAGCCAAGTGCTACATGTGTTTTGTTCATTGGGACCGCGCGTGCGCGTCAAAGTACCCAAACAAACGTTGTGAGGCGCGCGAGCGCGGGCAGGGACTAAATTAAAACGTTTTTTTTTTTTTTGCGTGGAAGGAAACCCGCTGAGTAAGTATAGCTATATGTGTGTATATAAATGTAAAAATATATATATATATATATATATTGCAATACACATTTAGATATTTTGCATATGCATATGTACATTTGTGATTTGTTGCAGCCCCTTGGTTTAGCCCCTTGGTTTAGCCTGGCGACCAAGGTTTGGGCCAGAAGTTGCGCGATGCCTTCAATCCAGTGATACGGCTGGATTCGTGTGTCATTCATGGGCTGGTTTAAGCTGTGAAAATGGTGGTATAATGGTAATGTAATGGAATCAACGGTATTTCAACGGTATACTAATAGTCAAAAGGTTTTGTTACTAGGATAGCTAAGATTGATGGCAGATACATAGAACTGAAGTAAATTATATATATATATATATAATATTATTGTTATTTATTGTCATCTGCTTTTGTCAAATACAAACAGAATTGTGGGGATGGTTACCTTTTGGCAATTTGTTAGAATTTGCTATGGGAAAATCATCGAAGTAAAAGGGCCATTGCTTCCAGTTCGCAAACTGTTAAATACCAGAAGCTTCTGTAATATCAATTGTGCATTTATAGGTGGCTGGCTCGGGACTCAACCATCCAAATGTGGTTTTAACCAATGCAAAATGGGAAACATGTGTTTACAATACTGGGAAGGTCTTCAGAACTGATGATATAATGGGATTACTGTACCATTGACCGTCGACCCAGAGGTTTGTTGGATGATTGGATGGGAGTTTTACCACATGTGCAGCCAGCTGAAATGAAATAGGAAAGCGATTGATGAAGGAGAGGGATTTTGCACCGTCGAGAATGATATCTTATAATACATGTAATATAATTCTTAAGCAACAAGCACAAACAAAAGAGCAGAAACAAAAGGAAACAAGAGGTACTATATAGTAAATGTGGGGTGGGTACTTATCTCAATTAGTACTGGTTTTTCTTTTGCCATAAAAAATGGAAGCTTTGAAACTGTATGAAACTAACCACACAAATCGTGTTTTTGTAACCAGATCAATAGGTGTTTGTACATAATTCTAGCCTTCCAGCATAATTTCACATATATATATATATATATACACATATATTTTTTCTGTTTATACTGTTGATTATACCAGATCAAGAATATAAGAAGCCAGGGCTGCTTATCTAATTGTGGAGGTATTTTATTAGCGGATTCTCACTGCAACCCGGCCAATTAAGCAGGGTTTACTGATCCAGGGGTGCAAATCGTTAAAGAACTATGAGCAATGGAGCAACGACATGAACAGTTTTACCGGGTACCCCGGGATCTTACCAGAAATGATTTGGGTTCAGCCACCATGAGAAGGAGATAGAACCAATAAATGATTGAGGTGGTCGGGGATCCAGACGTGCAAACTCTTTTGCCAAGGAACATGGGTTAAAGGCATGTGTTAAGAGTGACGAGAGGGTGATTTTATTGGCCTACTTCATAATAGGATGATAGTTTGCAAAATGGGCGCAGCTCAAGTTCCATTAAGTTCAATTTACAGCTTAGTTTGCCCAGATCGCTGGCTTTAAGTGATTAGTTGTTGGAAACTTGATGAAACAAATATTTGCGGTTTTGGGGTGTCTGCTACTGGATGGCTTGGAATACATGGAACGTGCCCAGAACCTCAGGTTCTACCATGTTCAAGGCCGTCATCTCGGGTTTGTCTTCGATGTTCATGAAAAAAGTCCGCCATATCTATGGTTCATGGCCAAAGTATTTGCCCAAGAAATACATGGCCAAACCATTTGCCTAAGAAATACCTAAAGTATATTAACCATCATTAACCATCATTGATCTTCATTTGCCTTGGTTTGTTGGATTTTTTTGGGGGGGCAACAAACCACTGGTGAGATGCCAATGGCTGATATCAATTTCTAAGGTCTTAGAAGATTTCCCACAAAGTGAGGCTACTACAGTAGTTATAAGTCTGTTTCTGTTCACCCCCTGCGCTGTAAATATATCCACCATTCCGTAAATCCATCGCATCTTGAACTTCTGAACCAACAGAAAACCGTCGTGAAGGCAGACATTGTACTTGTTGGTGAAGCAATGGACGACTATAGCCATTCATATGCAATGTTCTATGAAAACGGCCACGGATGGCCGTCTTCCAGATCTTGGATCAAGCCAAAGACTGTCCAGGCTGTCATGCCAACAGAACCATGGGGTAATAACATTGTCGGAATATACACCCAGGCTATCATGACTGGTTCCCAACTAACTTTCATATTTTTCAGAGGGGTTGAAACCACCAACCAGATGACCACATACCTTCTGAAGTGGACAAATTCACCCCCAAGTACTGGTTTTGCGTCGTCGCTGCGATAGCTGTGAGATGTTCTGAGGTAAATGGGATCATCGTCAACGCGCTCTTCAGATGCCACTCGCTTTGCACATCTCCGGTGGTTGGGGGCTAAGGAACGATGGTTGCATGCATATTCCTCCAAAAATGGGGGAGCTAGCTGGAGCTACGGATTGAGTTTCCCAAGCGCATTTGTTGCTGCTGGCTTTCTATTTTGTGGGATTGTATTTCCACAGGTTGGGTAAACTTTGACTGGACGGTTGACTGTTCCCTATATATCTAGGGGCCCATGATCTTCTAAATGGCTTTATCATGTTTAATCAATATACGCTGTTCATGGCTAAACCCATAGTACCATATTTTCACATCAAGCCCCCGCAATAATTGCGAAGCTTTGGTGTCACCAGCTATGTTACCTGAACCTGAACCTGTGTTTTTGTAGGTTGTTTCTTGCTTAAATCCACATTTCTTGATGATCTAAGCACTATTGATTCTCATAAACCATCTCTTTGTTGTTGGTTGAATCCCCATCTCTTTGCTGCTCAAATACCCATTGTTCTGGTTAAACCACGTGTTTTATTTGTTCAGCAGGATGACATATATACATATATTTGTATATGTGTATAATGCATGTGTAACATATGAAAAACATATGTAAAACATGTGTATAACATGTGTAAACTATCTATAACATATGTAGTCTTCTCTCATCAGAGGCCACAAGTCCTAATGTAATCATACCTAGTAGGTTTTGCTAGATTTTCTTGGGCCCCTCATTTAAACAACCTACATTTTCTACTAGAAAATCACAGGCCCCAACCTGACCCGGTGAACTGGTACAGGGGTCATAATAATATGATAATACCATAGGCTTTATACATAATATAGATAATACCATATATAATATCTATGATAATACATATATTATGATAATCATATTAGATAATTATTATCTAATCAGTACATCTATGATAAAACCAGCTTCGCAGGATGTCCGCGGAGCTGAAGGGTCAGAACCTGCAGCCTGGAGCCTGGCAGCGTCCGGACGCCCGGTTCGTTCCGCCGAGCAACGAACGCCGAGCAACGTACGGAACGATGGGAGAAATGGCGAAAAACGGCACTTTGAGATGGAACAAATGGCACTTTTGTGCGGTTTAACAATGGTTTTATGTGATTTTACCATGGTTTTTCTATGGTTTTCTATGTTTTTTCGGTTTCTTCTATAGTTTTTATATGAAAAAATGAGAGAGAAATGCAAAAAAAAACGCTGATCAGTGAGCAAAAATGTCTTATATACTTGCTATCCTGTACATGTTGTGTTTGTATTTACATATACAAGTATATATATATATATGTCCACATGGGTGAATACTGTATAGATACATGCATATATATATATATAAATATACATACATACGCATGCGTACCATGGATAATTAAGATGAACTTGTTTGGGTAGAACGGTAGAACTAAATAGCTGATAACCTGTGTTGAGCATAACATCCCGTTTTTATTATGGTTAGATATAAAATGTTCATGGGCCGTTTATGATTCAACCGCTCCCCCAAGGGGCTTGACCCCCCAAGAATAAGAATGCCTTTATGAGGGCAACTTTTTAACCGCCAACAACCATCTCTACGGGCTTGTGATATAACCATCTATCATTGGGGGTGACCATGGTAAGGGTCGTGCCCAACACTCCGAAGAGGTCAGATGTTGAAAAGAAGTCACAGTGACACCCTATGGTCCTATGGTTATTGAACATAGATATGGAAAATCACATTAGGGAAATATAGGCATATCATTATCATCCATAAATTGTGTTGCATAGCCATGTTAAATTAACGGAGGGTACGCCCTACAACCATTAAATTTGGAGGTCCTTCAGCTCGCGCGTTTTGTTTTCCTAAAGAAATAAGCATTGGAAAAGACACCAAAACGGACCTCCTGGTGCAACATTTGTTGTTGTTGCTGTTGTTGTTGTTGTTGTTGTTGTTGGGCATTTGTAAAGCTGCCACAGCCTGGGCCCACCGGGGTGAGTGGCGGGAGGCATCTTTCGGGGCGCCAGAGCGCACGAGATTTCTAAGGAACTCGACGAGTCAGCTAGTCAGAGGCTGATGGCTCGACATGCCTCCGCAGGTCGAGCAAAGCTTGTTTCTGTCTTGCAAGCGCAAAACTACTCCATGCAATGGCATCTTGGACTTCATGAGCCCAAGCACTCAAGGAAACGATTCCAGGTTTGGCAGTAGCCTGAACTGCCGCATCAACTCGATCATTGTAATTTCGCCACACATCAGCTGAATGCCCAGCTGGGGGCGCCCAGCCTTTGGAACGGCTGTGCGCTGGGACCCAAGAAATCTCACTTCCAGGACTGAGAAAAGCAATGGCTTGCCAAATGCCAGAAGCCCAGGGCAGCAGTGACCCACCATGCCGGACCCGCTCTGCCGTGGAAACATAGCGATGGGAGACGGGAGAGACCCCTTTTCAAGACGGGCAGAAAAGGGCTTAGACTGCCAGAGGCTGAGAACCAATTTTCCATAACGGATTGTGTTTACTTCTGAACCTGTAAAGGTTCAACACACATGTTTGATAGTTCAAGAAGTTCAATCCACAAGTTTGATAGTGAAATGCCCACGTTTTGTCAAGAAAGTCCCTTATTGTTCGCTTCATGATATGACTAGGTAACTCCCTGTTATCTCCGTTTTAGTTTGGTTCAGGCTCAGTCCATTAGAATCCTTTTTTAATTGAGGAAAAACAACTTCATGTGTGATAGTGATAGCCTATCCACCTGGTTCGTCGGAAATATCTCGCAATAGAGGATATTTGGTTTCCACAATTTTCTAACATGGTGGCGCACCCCAAACGTGATAAGTTTGTTGGTATATAACCCCATGAATACTAGTTACTAGTTCGATTTTGTATCTTAAACCCGGCACTATTATGGGCATGAACTTGTTGCCACTATTTATAAGCATTTTATTGAAGCTATATGGGGCACCAACTATAGAATATATATATAAGACACAATGCGAAGGTCAAACCAAATAGTGAATTAATGTCACATCACATAAAGTATAATTGCACATAAAATTCTCAAAAGATAAGGGAAAAACATTGAATAACCTGTTTTTTCTAAGGTTTTTATAAGCGAGGCTCCATGGTTTCAAAACCGCTCCGAGGCGACCGGCGCGATGCTTGGCGTGCGAGCTGCCAGGTGCTGAGCCAGGTGCTGAAGGACAAGGCGCGGAGCTGAAAAATGTTGGGGGTTCCCTTGTGAAAATGCTGGGGAAAGAAAGGATTACAATGGTGACTTGACCATGACAAGTTGACAAGTGGATAGTTTATTTTCGGTGTATGAGATATATTTCACCAAGAACATGTGGTGGTATGTAGTTGGAGCAATGACCAATCAACCAAGGTAAACATCTATAGTACAAGCTGTGTAATACCAACAAAGGGAAAGTACCCTCCACTATTTGTAGATCATTTTGCTAAGGGAAAAATGTTTTCCACATCTTTTGGTTTATTTCACTGGATTGATTGATTTAGGGGAAAAAATAAATCGGAAAGCCCCTCATTTACTGGCAAAATCAATGGTTTCCGGTTAAGATTTTCCCAACAAAATCAATCCATGGATTATTTCAGTCCATAATAGGTGAGAGCCACCAGGAAGGGAAAATTGTCTACCCCTGTGTTTACATTTTACCAGATTTGGGAAGCCATATAGAACTATGATAATTTCCAAAATCTGTAGATGTATATCATGGAAAAGGTTTGGATGCTCACCTTAAAAATACGCTGGGATGTGAGGATGGCTCCAGTTCTGTTTGCCGTTTAAGATCCAGCCATAGCCATTGAACCTCTTTTCTACCCTCTGGTAAACAAACATAGCTATTGAAAATGACCATTTATGGTGGATTTTCCATGACAAACCAACTTCGCGAGCTATGAGTCACCACCTTGTGCAACCATGTCGTTTGCTGGCAGGGAATTTTATTCATCAGCCAACCCTATCCTCTGGTAAACTAACATAACTATAGAAAATCACCATTTGGAATAGGTAAATCAACTGTTAATGAGCAATTTTCAATAGCTATGTTTGTTTACCAGAGGGTAGATTGTTTGCAGGGCATGCCATGTTAAACAATGTGTCCGAAACCCATCCTGCGGGAAGTTCCACGTGTATCGTCCCGTGTTGCTGTTGGTTCAAAGTTCTTTTGAGCCCCTTGAAGCAGGGCTCCCACAGTCATACATTGTTTATATTTGTTTATAAACACTCCATTTGTGGGTAAATCCAGATCTGTAGGTATATCCAGCACAAATCCTACATCCTACATAGCCTATTTATAGACTAATTTGCCGTTTAAATACATACATGTATATGATATGGATTTCAGCCACACCATTTGACTTTGACCATACTGGTAGGAGATTTGTAAACACCATATACGGTATCCCACGAACAATCAAACCAACTTGACGGGGGCCTCAAAAGCCACAAAGTTATATAAACGCCCCCAAAGTTTGGATCCATGTTTCTGTCAGTCTTACATCTTTGGTAACCTTTATTTTGGATTCTTTGATTCGCCAATATTGAGAAACTGGTTGGTGGTTTGGAACATTTGGATTATTTTTCCATATATTGGGAATAATCATCCCAACTGACTTTCATATTTTTCAGAGGGGTAGGTATACCACCAACCAGGAACCTGTTGATTCGCCACAGATTTTTGGGGTACCATTGGCAGATTCCCAATGGTGACAGCCATCAGATCTTCATCCCATCGCGGCCATCGTGGCCCGGAGCCACAGGTGATCCCGGTGCAATTGGCAGCCCTTCAACTCTTTCGGGACCGCTGAAGCCGCAGCGGGTGGCGGGACTTGGGCGGTGGGTTTGTTATGGTTGGATCATATGGGATACGATTGGAGAATATTTGGGAGAATTTGGGGACATGTTTCGTTGGACATAAGAGTGGAAAACATGGACAAAAATGCTGATGCTGCTATACCCTCCTAACATAAACTCCACCAATGTTGGACCATGTCTTTCCTGTTGGGATGGCGGTTCTCATGTTCTGAGGATATAGACAGTGAACCAACCGTAATTTTGGGTAAACCTTGGTTCTGTGTTTCATGGGCCGCATGTTGGCCACGGGTGACGGTGATATTATTGCTGGTTGAGAATTGCCCCTTCCGGGCTCCATGTTTGATGGAGCTGGCATCACGTATTTAATCTATGCGCGCGATAGGATGCGAAGCGTTAACTAACTATGTTTCCGGAAGTTTAGTAAGCGTGTTTCTCACAACTTGTGGTTGGTACATCCATGTATTTTGATGTTTGGTTTTGCTAAAACAATATGTTTGTTGGTTAAATCACATTTTTCAATGAATTGGTTTAAGGGAACATTTACAGGGAAAACCCCATATTTAATGGGACAATCCATGGTTTCCTGTAGATTTTCCTTTAAACCAATCCCTTGTTTTTTGTTGATGACATGCAATAGTTTTGCTCGTGAACTGGGCTGAACCATGAGCCTAGACCCTCAGAGGACACCTTCGAAAACATCGACGCGGGTGTCACGGCCGAGGAGGCTTTGATTGGCGCTTTGAGCAGACAAACTATAGGAAAATTCTAACGACTTCACTCCGACGTCACTGGAATAGAATGATGGATTGGGGCAACATGGATGTTCATGATTTATCCAAAGCAAGCGAGCAGCTACCAAAACCCTGAATGAATGATTGTTGGTTGGTCACCGTAAGGGTTATTCAACTATCAAATATATGGTTTCCAGGCACCAAACATGGGAAAATATGTGTGAAAACTGATGGTTGGTCGACGGTTGATAGATTACTATAGGAGGTTATTGAGGTTTGTTGGTGGTTGTGAACTGGCTCATCATCAAAATCCCCTTCAAAATGTTCAAGTATAAACGGATGACCGCGGGCTTTGAACACTGCTCAAGTGGGACTGAAGCTTTTAGATGCAGCGGATACATATATATATGTGTGTGTGTGTTGGGAAATCCTTGAAAGGGTAGTTTATTGTTTGAATCTTTTTCTACAGGTAGAAGTATATACTAGCCAGTTTTGCAAGGGTTTTGGACGTGGGGATGAATACATAAAGGTTTATGGATTCAAGGCCATGTGTGATATGGGAAAATGCAGATACAAATCCCTTCTGGAAAATATCATTGAAATTCATGGACATATAGTATATTGACATATGATATGGGAATCAGATAACAATATTTTTGGTACTATACCAGCAATATACTGTCGGTTTGCCCAAAAAAAGACCATCCGAATTGCTGGCAGGGCAGAACTTAGCTATTGGGTCAACTTTGGATGGGAAGGGACAAAAAATCGCCGCTGCTGGCAATTTTCCACTGGTCTTTGCTTTATGTTCATCCTTTATAGTAGGTATCTCTCCCATCCCGACATGTAAATGGCTGAACTAATCCAACTTAGCTATACTTGGCTATCATTCAAGAAACAAATACAGACATAACAAACACAAACACACACATATATATATATATACATATATATATATACACATATATATATATACATATATATATATACATATATATATATATCATATACCAGCTACAAAATCTATTCTATCTTCATTTTGCGCCGCCATTCCGGCCGCCAGGTCCAACACGCCTTGGACGTGTTGATTACCCCCGTCATGGCACGCTTGGGAGACTCCAACGTGCGTCTGCACGTGCTCCGGCGATCCGGAGGTGGTCCCAATGGGTCCCCTTTCCATCCATTTCCGGTCAAGGGACTGAAAGATGATTGGGACTAAAATGGAAATATTGGGACTATTTTGAGATATCATGGGATAATTGGGATATTTACAAAAAATAGTATGAAATAACAGAATATCAACGGGACTATCATGGATACCTATAATATCCTAAAATCTTATGATTGGGACTGGAATATCATGGGATATCATGGGAAATCATTATAGAATACCATATTTCCGGTCAAGGGACTAAAATATAATGGAATATTGGGAAATAATGGTATATCATGGGATATATTGGGACTATAATGGGAAATCTACTGGGACTTTTGTTGGGATATAATGGATTAATGGGATATCATGGAATTATATTGGGAAGTAGTTATTCAAGGTTTTTGAGATATATGATATATTGGGAATCTACTGGGATATAATGGGATATCATGGGATTGTTTGTTTGTTTAGTCGGTGGTGAGTTTTAAAATATCACATGAGTGTGGAATTGGGGAACGCTTGGTCAGCCTTGGTCAGAGTCAAGGGTAGTTTGCTGAGAAACCCTTTGCTGCGGTATTTAGTACCCCCCCAAAAAAAATAGAAACATAAAAGATTACAATCTATATATATATACATACATACATACATACATATACACATATACATGTGCATATATGAGGATGTAAGAAGTCAATGTGTTTTCCTTGACCATGGAAGGATTCAGTCCTGACTTCAGGATTCAGTCACCGGGCATTTGCGCGCTCAGTCTCATCCCACAGATGCCCTCCGGTGAATTGACAACAGAATAACAAAACAATGTGATCTAATATATAATATGGGCATTCATGGCTGTTTTCCTACAACCCCAATTTCTGGTGGATTTTTTTTCCAAAATGCTTATGTGCTACCCTGCTGGAGGGTGGCCATTCCTCCAAGAAGTCAACAATTGAGCACGGTATCTCCTTCTAAGTCGGGTCGTATATCCGTATATCCCAAATTACTTCAAAGAGCCTCAATTAATTCAAGTATGCAAGTTTTCAAGAGAAACTACAAGTCCCAGGCGATTTACGCCCGTTGACAGAAACAAAATGACCCAAAGACGAGGTGAGTTTCTCAATTTGGGTCAACCGTGGAGGGAAACGATTGACCAGTCACCTGTTGAGTAACCAAGACCTGATGCTCCGAGGATATTTGTTTACCAGTGAATTCAGTGGAGAATTTGACCCAACTTACATCTCTGGTTGGTGGTTTGGAACCATGGAATTTTATGACTTTCCATATGTTGGGAATAATCATCCCAACTGACTTTCATATTTTTCAGAGAGGTTAAAGCCACCAACCAGATCTACATTTACCTTATTTAGAATCAGAACTGCTGTGAACTAACCCATTCTTCACTGATCCCTGGGATTCTTTTAATGTTTGAGCTGAGGAATCGGCCCAGAGCAACCTGGTCTTCACTCGATGCTCTGCTGAAAAGCATTCAACTCATAGGCCATAGCATATCCCTGGTTTATATCCCATATATTCCCATATATTCTCGCATTCACAAAAATGATATATCTTACAGTATACCCTCTGGTAAACTAACATAGCTATAGAAAATCACAATTTTTAATGGGTAAATCCACTATTTCTTTGATCATTTTCAATAGCAAACTGTTAGTTTACCAGAGGGTAAATTTTATATGACTAAAACTAGGATTTCCTGGGGTCAATGGATATAAATTACTCACTGGGCACAGGGTTCATCAACACTTACGCGGATGCGCCCCCCAGTGGGTTTCTACCTGCAGATAGTTTGGATGATGTGGAGAAGTCAACCACAAATAGGTGGGACTATCTACATATATATATAATTATATATACATACACATAGCTGGTATAATTGCGGGGCGGTTCTTTAGTGTCACTTAATAGTTTGCCATGGATACGTATTTATATATTCATTTATTTATATATATATACTTCTCTCTCTCTCTCTCTGTGTTCGTGAGCTTAACCAAGACGGGCGAAACATAGAAAAAACACCTAGAATTTGGTGCAAGGTATCGAAGATTGGCTACGATAACAGATGTTCATTTCGAAGAGGTTTCCTAACGAACAAGACTATGCTATTTGCCGGCGCAATCAAGTTTCAAAGACTTAGTTGATAGTGGGTAGTGGTTCCAAAACACACCAGGTGGGTTTCACCAGGAACCAGAGGCAATACTTCGATGGGCGGAAAACCGCGATTCCTGCAAGTACTTTAACTGTGTGAAAGAAACCACGAAGTATCCCATCCACACATATACGTGTACCACTGTACAATGACGAGGGCATTCGCACTGGTGGCAGATGCGGAGTGTTCCTGCCCTTTGGTGGGCTCCGTATCATCAAGAGGGGAACTTTGGTCATGGAGGGTTTGTCGAGGGCGGCAAACGCTGGCTGCTTGTCGGCCCGCGTTGGGCAGATGAAGTATTTTCTTCGTCCCCTGGCACTCGACGAGGAGTTCCAATAAGCTGCATTGACCACATCTTCTCAACACTGTGGCACCTGGCTTAAAGAACCTTTAGGATACGCCATGTTTGTTTAGTCACCCAAATTGCTCTGCGGACAAAACCCGGCCGAGACTCCTTTTGAAGCAGAGCAGTTGGAGTCCATAGCAAGCCAGCTCATTGCACCCCATTGCTGCAGCAGTGGCACAGGAGTCAATGCCAATTCGAAGACACGATCAAAACTGAGCCGCTTGCGGCCCTTGTGAGCCAAAAGATCCAACAGAGTCAAGCGGAAAGCGCGATCGCCATTGAGAATGTGCATAGCTGCAAGGGCTTGACCTTTTTGATGCTGGAAATTGAAAAAAACAACCATATTTGTGATGGTCATCCACAATGACCTTTTCTTTCACTATCAATTAGTGTCAGTCCGGAGCCCAGCAATAGGATCCAGCATCCCCAATTTTACCATTACTATGGGTGGTAATGGGTGGTACAATAAGGCTAATAGCGTATAAAAACTACTAATACGTGTATAAAATGCTACTAATACGGTATAAAGCTACTAATAGCGTATAGAAGGTCACTCTGACCGTAAACTTGATATACCTTGATATACCTTGATATACAATGGTTTATGAAATGCGTTACTGTATTAACATCTTCTTATCCCATTTTCTATATTTATGTGGCATATCGGTTGCCATTCTCTTTTCAGGCCTGGCAGTGCCCGTTCCAAGGATATCTCCTTGGAGACAAGCTGTTGTACCGCCTCCGGCAGTTTCTGGAGCGTGGGAAGCTGTTGAAATGCCGTTTTTTTTTTCAAGATTGCAACTGGGATAGAATTGGCATTACATGGCCTGTTGGTGGTTTGGAACATCAATTTTATTTTCCATAATATCGGGGAAAACTTCTTCCCATTTGACTAATATTTGTCAAGATGGTTGAAACCACCAACCAGGGATACAAGGGGGATATACTTGGATTTGCTCAAGATCATGTGCTGCTGTTTCACTTTTTTGTCTGAGAGAATCCACCATTTTAGGGGCATGTGTAGGGACATATGTTGTTTTTTGCTCACTGCTGACAACAGACCCAAGTTTTTTGCAGGAAGACTGACCGCACCACCGCGCAGACATAGATATGGATAGACATGAAACACCAAAATCATCCAAAACAGGCAATTTTTGTATTGAAACCGATGGTGACTTGGGGATCCCCTAAGAAACCCCAAATATAAATAAATAAATATATATATATATAGAATATCACATATCATCATATCATGATATTGACTGTTGGTTTGGAAAAGGTGAACATGTCCCATCCTGTTTGGGAGGATGATCACTATTGATAACTATCTTCCAGACCGGTTGAAGCAGCTACTGTAAGAACTGTACTTTTGGCAAGGTGAAATGATCTGAATTTGGCCATGCACTTTACCCAGTTATTTTCGATAGTTGGTTGGATCGCTTTTCCAACCCAATGACAGGATGGATTTGTTTATTGCCAAAATTGACTGTTTGAATTTCTTGGTATCGGTATGATGTGTTTTCATCACCAAGCGTTACAGCCATGTTCTTGAAACCGCTCAATGGCACTTCCAGAAGCAATATATACCCTTTGTAATTAAACATAGCTATGAATATAGAGTGACCATTTATGGAGGAGGATTTACCTTTGAATTATTCCAGTTATATGTTTATCTAATACAAATATACACAATATATTTTTGACTTGTTAGGCCGTACTTGCAAATGTTGGCACGGCCGTTGAAGCCAATAGGCTCGTCACTGGGACCCCCAGGGTAGGTCAAGAAAAGAGCGACCAACTCCACCGAGGCCCCCGGAGCTTACAGGAGTGTTGTGCACCTCAAACACAGCCTCAGAATGCCCCGGCTACGAAGAAGGATATTCAACTGTAGGCTGGTGGGTTTTGGATCTAATATGTTTTCACCGTTTTTCTGATTTGGAATGATCCCCGGTGACAATCCATGACATTTCTATATGTTTCACCAGAGGGAATGAAGCACTAACCAGATGCGTGGCCTGACAACCCCACTGACCAATCCCGTCGCCCCATGGCATCCCGGTGCCGCCTTCGCCGGCCCTTGGTTGGCGCCGTTTCTGCCGCCGCGTCTGTCGCCTGCGCTGTGCTGCTGGCGGAATCAATCGCTGGAGGTGCTCAGTAAAGCTTGGCCAAGTAGCAGTGTAGCCTAACTTTTCAACCAGATATATAGAATGAGATATACCAGATATATAGATGTGTTTTTCTACTTTATTATAGATTGGGATATACAATAACCAGATCTAACCAGCTGGACTTTTAGTCTTATTTGCAAAGGATCTAAGGCTGGCTATGCGCGCCATGGTGTTGGAACATTTGCCAAGATTTGCCTACAAAATGACCAGCCAGGTATCTGAGTCGTTTCGCAAACAAACCATACATTGAGCACAGCTCGGGGTGAAGTTCTGGAACGTATGATGACTTGAACCAACAAACATGGGACAAACGTAGGATTTGATGCAACAAGAAAAACAAGACTTGCAAAAAATGAGCAAAACTTGACTGGCGAGCCCAATTTGCAATATTTTTTGGGATGGGGTGAAACAGCTAAGGAGAATATGAGTTGCGATGATGACAACTCAAACGTCTTCAAACTTAACATGTCCAATCTGATCAAAACACGTTTTTTGCAAGTCTAAGCCAATGGTGTTTTAGTCGCACACATTGCTTGTTTTGTTTTCAGCTGTGGAACACGCTAGATTGATACGGAGACCCCTTGTGCTTCATACATAACTTACATTTGAATGATGTATAGAATCTATTTATGGGGTTGCGGCCTTCATTTTGGAGTAAAAGGTTGGCGCGGGATTTCGTAAGCTCTCAGTGGTTGGGTGTTTGAAACTTCTTTTAAAATCGAACAATCATGTTGTAGCAAAACGCATGGCCCTGCTCAGAGAGCAAGATGTTGAAGTCCAATGTCCCTTTATCCTTTGTAGCAAATGGAAGAAACCTCCCATGAGGCTTACACGTCCATTATTAGTTTCAACATTATCATATTCCCTACTCCACTATATATGTACATTTATTTATACAAAGTAAGCCACCAAAGTGATGCGTTTCGTGCCACCTTATATCACACCGTTAATGTTTTCGTGCTACGGCTAGCTGGAAAATCCCCTGACAAGTTTTTTTTTTTTTTTTTTTTTTGGCCAAATATTCAAACTATTTGTTGGTGGTTCTTTTGCTTTTTTTTGGTGGTTTTTTTTATTTTTTTATTTTTCT
>Ga0126342_10005997_pt1 | contig 21405 bp, 27 predicted proteins | sample Cyp1metagenome_FD_92528 | JGI IMG/M metagenome (GOLD analysis project Ga0126342, IMG submission 92528) | Coral microbial communities from Lord Howe Island, Old Settlement Bay, Australia - Cyphastrea 1 metagenome | ecosystem: Host-associated > Invertebrates > Cnidaria > Coral ... | reverse complement strand
TCGGCTTGTGTCGTACTTCGCGGCTTCTCGGCTTCTCGGCTTCTCGGCTTGTGTCGGGCTTCTCGGCTTCTCGGCTTCTCGGCTTCTGGTCGCATTTCTGGGCCCCTTTTGCCCGTGCTTTGATTATATTATCATTATATTATCATTAGACACATTTTTCTGCTAAAGGATAGGCATTTCCAGTCTGCACTCTAAAGGACTCATTTTTCTCTGTCGAAAACACTTCACTTCGTTGGATTTGGACTTCAGTGTTCTCAGGCCAAAGGCGTTCCCGAAGACATATATCATCATATCATCATATGTTAAATAAGTTTAAATGCCCCCCGGAACCCCCGGTGTAATATTGAATCCAATCATTTTGGTTGCGCATATTGTGGTGGAACTAGATATATTGTGGAGGAGAACCAATGATTCTGGTTGATATCAATGTCCTCCAATTTTTGCTGATATCCCATCATCACAGCCTGAAGTATACTGATAGGCAGCCCTAGTATGGGTTGTATGTCAAAATCTACTCCATCCCCAGGAACCTCATCTGACATAGATCACCTAAGTTAGTATAACCTGCCACCAAGAGATTTTTCATGCCTCATCTGACCCCCAAAAAACCCTTCGTACACCGAAGGAACGCTCTCCACCACCTGCACGAACATCCCGAAGACTTCCTGATGGGACAAAAATCCGCCGATCGGTGGGAGAAACTCGGAAGAACCTCCAAAAAATTGACGAAAATACCAAAATAAGTTGGAAAATGGATGAAAATGGAATGCAATAAACATGGAAAAAGTTGGGAATTCCATCAAATCCCAAAAACCATCAAATCCCATCCAATCCATGCCATGACTTTCCATCGCCGGGCGTCGGATCTGACTTTTTGGGCCTGTTGTTGTGCCCGTTGGAAGAGGTCGTGCTGCCAGTTCTCCTGGGCCACTTGGAATTCGGCCAAGGTCTGCGGCTGCGCGAAGTAGCTGCGCAAAATGCGGACGTTGGCGAAGTCTTGGAACATCCGCCGCATCGTCAGGTAGGTGTTACCTCAAAAACACATGGAAAACCATGGAAAACCATGGAAAAACAATGGAAAATAATGGAAAACAATGGAAAACAGTCTAACTGCAACAAAAGATCTCGAAAAAATGAGAAAGAAACAACTTTTACACTTTGGCAAAAGCAGACATAGACTGCAACTCCATTTTTTTTTCGAACATTCTTTTGATGTCTTAGAAGATTCATCGTTCTCCAAGGCACGAAACCAGAGATGTAGCTGGAAGACCCGTTCCCCCACCGCCTTCCCCGCTTTCGCCATTCGTCCCCGGCGACCGGCGCTTCGCCAACTGATGAAGGCTTTCTGTGCCGGGAAGTCCTGGACCAAAAATGTGGCTTTTTTGGGATAAAAATGTGGTGTCTAAGTGGTGTGAACTGACACACTTTTATGTAGTTTGATATATATATATATATAGATAGATAGATAGATAGATAGATAGATAGATCATCAATGATCTTGTATACCCTGAAATAATGCCTGGGTTCGATCATTTACTTTTATCCACTTATATACCCACCTGTGGGTGGTTTTCCTAGTTTTAGATACCCATCAATGGTATGTTTATGAAACACCTTCCAAGCCCTTCAGAATCCCCAATCAGAAAACACAGTCAACTTATACACATCTTTTCTCCGTGCTGGCTGCAGCGTGAAAAGGTCAAAGAAATCGCCACTCTGAAAAAGGGCCCTTAGCATTTTCCCAATTTTCATACGGCCATGGTAAATCATGGTGGGTAAATCATGGCAAATCCATGGTAAATCCATCGAAATCCTCAACCTTGAGAAAAAGCCACAACAGTTGAATCACCAGTTGAATCACCAGTTGTGGTGTAACAGTTGTATCTGCCTGAAAGAATCGCAGCTTCCGCAGGGCTCGGTATGATTCGCGTTCGTTGAGCCAGCGTTGAAGCGGCACAAAGCTCACGGGAACGCCGTTGACGTAGTGCGAGAGTCCCGCGGGGCTCAAAGTGGTGTAACTCGCCAGCGAAACTTCTTGGAAAGGCATCAATTCCATCTCGTAGGGTCCATTTGGTCCACAAACTTTTCGAACATAAACAAATTCCTTGGACCATGTCGAAACAAAAATGAACCAAAAAAACGGTTCTGACATAGTTGACATGTCAAAATCATACAGATTCCGAAATTTAGGTGGATGTTCAAATATGTTCAATGATTTCCATGATGTTCAACCATGATTTCAACCTTCCCATGTTTTTCTCCAATTTTCTCCAAGGTTCTTGGCCCAACACCTCAGTGACCTCGGCTCGATTCTCCAGGCTGGCACCTCTCAGAATTTCCAGGAACACATCGAAGGCCGGCAGCTCGCGGTCGTCGCGGTCGTCGCTGCGACGCGAGCTGCGGCTGCCGCTCTCCTAATGGGGGATGATCCAGTGATCCAAAAACGGGATGAAACGAAAGATGGAGATATTTAACATGATCTTAACAAATGAATTCATGAAGATGTTGTTGTCTTTTGAAGTCTTTTGTTTCGTTTTGTTTCCCTCTGCTGTCAGAGTTTTGGTTCGACACGACCAGAAAAATCGATTCCCTCCTGAAACTCGTCGAACCTGAGAGCAACAGCTTCGTCACACTGGTTCGACTGGTTTGACATAAGCCGGACATAATCACTTCATGATACTTCCATGACTTCTGTAAGCCTGTCTCAACCTAAGCACACATTGAAAAATAGATGTAATATATTGTAATATTCTGTAATATCATATTCTAGTATTGTAAATTGTTGTTATTGCGACCCTCTGAGATGATTTCACAACCCATCTGCTCCAACTTCCAAGGCGAATCCGAAACGAGGCTGAGCGGCTCTTCCAGCAGAGGTAGATGGGCCTCCGGGCTGAGACTTCACTCGGAAGCACAAAATATGTACATTGATACCATTATGTATATATATATATATATGTGTATACATATGTATATATATATATATACATATATGTATATGTATATTGATCATAGTAAATACAAAGATCTTCTACATCTGAGTATGTTGAGAGATGTGAACCATCTACACCATCGAGAAGATATGCATCTGATCCACTGGGGATCATCCCAGATATTGCCACAGCTGTTCAAACTATCCATGTCCATATGGTTTTTTGACGATCTCGGAAATTCTAGTTGATCATATTGAGAATGATTGAAATTGCAGAAATATGCAGAAATACTAGTCATGTTTATGAATCATAATTGTAGTTCACCATGGATTATCATGGATTATCCCATGTAAATCCCATGTAAATCCCATGGATATTTGGACACCACCAACCCGTCCCGCCCCGTCCCGCGTCCTGTGTCTCCACGGCTGGCAAGCTGCCTGCCGATTGGAGACTCTGTCGCCGAGAGTCGCGTAGGTCGCTCCTGGGCCGGGAATGATTGAGGAAACATTGATGAAGATATTAATGGGGATATGAAGCCAATTGGAATCATAGTATAATATATGGGAATATATATATATATAGTGGTATAATGGGAATATTAATGGGGATAGTTATGAAGATATATATATATATCTTAATATTCCCAATGATTGGTATATAGAAGATATATATATATAGGTACAATGGGAATATATATATATATATACAAATCATATGAAGAGATATATATGTGGGAATATTAATGGGGATATTAATGGGGATATCTATCATAAGTGAATCATAAGTATCATTGCGATGTTACATCATGTTTACTTATCATCGATTTCTATGATAATCTATAACTGGGACGGGATGTTTACTTGTGATAATCATTTTTTTACACTGTGTATGCGTAGAAAATTCAATGATAACTGCTTGGAATAAGAGAGATACCCAAAAATCATCGAAATTCCAATCATCGAGGAATTCATCGAAATTCCAATGATCGGAAGGGATTCCAGTCTGATTCCAGATGTCCCTGCACCAAATCTGATCAGGTCCAACCATGTGGGAAGAGCCCGAAGCTTGAAGCTATTTGAAACTCTACTGGCAGTAGTCTGTCAACTGAAAGTAACCCCAAAATCGCATGGTTCACCAAGACCATTGAAATTGCCATAAATTGCTGGTACCCTCTGGTTATGACTAACATAGCCATGGTATAGATGGTGGAAAATGGCCCTAATCGAAATAGATGGTTTACCTGGTTTACCCTTCTTAATAGCATGGTTGGATTTTCCATGGCTATGTTAGTCATAACCAGATGGTAAATCATGGTAAATCCCATGGGAAATCACTCCATTTTTGGTAACTCCCATGGATTGGTCGAGCTGCTTCTTCCCACAGACTGACTCGATAAGTCGCTGCGCGTCGGCCACCTGGAAATGTTGTCTGCACCGTTTCGGGGAAGTTCCGACAGGACAACACAAACCCAAAGTTCATGGCAAAAAACTCATAAAATATATCTCAAACTGTCTCAAACTATCAAACCCCATGAGTACAAAACATCCAAAACATCCAAAAGTCCATCAATTGTCCATCAATTGTCCATCAATTGTCCATCAATTGTCTCAGTTTCCCATCCATTTTCTGCCCATGGGAAGCTCCACCTGCAGCCGCGATGGATTCTCCGGCCGCGGCGTCGTACACCGTGCCGAACGCGCCGCGGAGCCCGGCCGCTCGGAGCGCGCGGACTGGGGACGGTGGCCCACGGCCTCCAGGCGCCTCCATGGGATTTTTATGGGGATTTTGGAGATCCAAAAATATACCAAACCCATGGGTTTTCAAAAGAAAACCCATCCAAAAAGACAACTATAATCCCATGGGAAGCTGATTCGAAAATATTCGAAACACTGATTCTTGTCGGAGAAATGGAATATAACATCTCCATTTTGAACAAAAAACGAACAAACATCCATTTTGGGGGGCGAAACTGCGCCTGCGCAGCTCGTTCTTTGACAGCTGCATAGCCTGGTCTTCAAAAAAAAACTGTGAATTGGCGGTTCCTTGGGTCAAATTCTGTGGTAAAATTTTGTGATATCCATTTATAGTTGGATTAGTTTGTGGTAGTAGTTTGCACTTAGGTGGTGAATTTTTGATCAATAGAGGGTATCTGAAACCTATTGACCCATTGTTTCGTGTTCGTGTTGGCTTGTGCATGTTCATGAAATTCAAGAGAACAAGAACCGCAAAGCGAAAAATGACATGTCTTCATCGTGAGTCTTCATCAGCCTTTGGATTTTAACCTCGCTATCCACACATTTCTCAGCGGAAGATGTGCTTTCGCCCGGCCTTGCCGTAGCCATCGAATGGAGCCGTGTGGTGCCGTGGATGATTTGTTTTTGCGGATCTGCGATGTTGGGCACAGCTGAACAATGCTCATCTTAAATAATCTGAATAATGGCCTAAACATCTTCATGTGATGCTAAGAACGGTTCTTGTGATTAATAATGGACACAATCTAAGAACGGTTCTTGTGATTAAGAATGGACACAATCTGAGAACGGTTCTTGTGATTTTGTGTCCTGCATTCCATGTTTGTCGCATCGCTGCTTTTGTCTCATGATATCCATGCGAAATCTTGGAGCCATTGGCATTCGGCAATCAGCATGATGAGTCATTGATGCGCTGGGCGATGATGGGCCAACTATATATTAATTGGTTGATGTGATCAGTGATACAATAGTGATACCATGGGGGATGACTGGTTATAACTGGTTGACAACCTTTTTTAACATCATGAAACCTCTTCCGCACAGTTTGATGTTCAACCTGTCATCACTCTTTCTTTTCAGTGCGCTTCGCGTCAAGGTGCCACTCTCAGTACTGACGGACCTCGTTTTTTTCGAAATGTGCCGATCTGGGATGAGTTTGACTGACTTGGTTGTGTGATCTCATATCATCTAAATCTAAACTGTATAAAAAATATGAAAATAAAATATATAATATTGATATATCATCTATCTTGGTGTTTATTGTGATCATCTACAAAACAATGGCACCCAAACTGCTTGGAATCCCAGCCATGTCTGGAGTTCGTCAAATTTGCGATGGTGGATGGGGGTTTGCCGGGATCGGGTTTACCTCAACTCATCACTTTTTGGTATATCCATGTTTCTCCATTTTTTCCCCATTTTTCATGATGAACTCCACAAAAATCCGGTGTTTTTTTCAACATTTTTCCATGATGTTCCACCAGGGCACGGCCCTGTCCACGTTGGTCTTGCAGATTGGGCAGTCGGTGCAACGCCGCAACCATTCATCGATGCATTGCACGTGGAACACGTGGCCACATGGCAGCTGTCGAACCTCGGGATCCCAATGGGATGGCAGTGGCAGTTGATGGGGATGGTGAACCAGGAAAAGCCAGCTGGAAAAGCAATAGAAAATATAGAAAATATAGAGCTTCCAATGATTTGAGTACATGATAATACATGATAATACATGATCTAAAATGGTGGATATCATATTGTAGAATAGAATAATGGGATGTAATGGGGCTTTAATGTTCCTAAAACTGGAGTAAAAAGAACGGTGGAATGACTAAAAATTTGTAGACTTTTGCTGGGTCTCAAAATGGGGACCACTTTAAAGTCCAGTAGGCTTTACCCCAGACTTGCCATATATATATATATATATTATGTGGAGATTACCATCTGGTTATGACTAACATCGCCATGGAAAATCCAGCCATGCTATTAAGAACGGTACACCATCTATTTCGATTAGGGCCATGGCTTAACCGCTTAACCATGGCGAACTGTGAATGTCATAACCAGAGGGTAAGAGACTCCCCATTTCCAGAAAATTCAGATGTGGAGAACATCGCCCGGATCTCGGGTCGTCCGACCTCATTGGAAGCCTCGAAAGAATTGAGGCACACCTCGGAGGCCAAAAAACACACGGGAGCCCAGTGACAGATCTGATATGGTTACCATATGAGGTTATCCTGAGGTTATCCTGAGGTTATCCTGAGGTTATACCTGAGGTTATCCTGAGGTTATCCTGAGGTTATACCATGATATACGATGATATATCGGTTATCATGCTATGGTTACCATATGGCTACCACGATATGGGGTTAATTGGGGCTATATCATTCGGCTATGTCTCAAATGCCTATCTGAGTCTCAAGGCCCTGACCATGCACGTGGTCTGTCCATTGTGGTCCGTTTCCGGGTTCCACCTGGGATATCTCGCTGAGAGTTAGCAACAAAAAAGTGCTTACAATTGGGTATATGATTTGTGATGTTTTGTGGTATAAATATATGATAATATAATATATATATATATATATCCCCGTAACAAATCTTAATTCAGAAATTTTGAATGTCAAAAATCAAAGTCTTAACAAATCATTATCCGACCATCCCATCACATCCCCATGGCGCGTGCGCCGCGTGCGCCGCGGTGCTGCGCCTCTGTGTGGGGATGCGCTCAATGTGTTCCTGCTGCATGCCATGCCGCCGAGACAAGATGTCCTGGACCTGGCGGGTCAGAAAAGGTGTGAGGTGGGACGTCCATGAGATGTCCATGGAAATCATGGAATTTCGGGACTTTGGGACTTGTTCGTTGATTCATTGGTGAGTTGTTTTGAGTATTTGAATTCATTTGAATCAATTTGAATCCAACCACCATGGCGTTGGATCATTGACAGCGCAGTGCCATGGTGCCGTGGTGCCGCGGTGCAGTGCCTCAATGAGCCGTTCTTCATAGCCTCCAGCAATGGCCTTCGCTGAGTTTCCGCTGAGTGTCCGAAGCGAGTTTCGGAGGATTTTCCGGCGGATTTTCCCGAAATCCGCCTCTGTGTTTAGCAACATCATCTGAAGGCCGGGGGGAAGAGTTTGAAGCTGTTCAATCCTCAGCATACCCCCAAGTGCCAAAATACCACATCTGTCCACGGAAGCAACACATCACAACAGGTGGCAGCTCACAACATGTGAATACTTCATCATATTTCATCAATTTTCATGGTTGCAGTGGTTCTTCAAAAGCTCAAACCCCCAGATTTAGCATCACTAAGCAACATGACTTTCTCTGTTCTTGCTCAGCAAAGCAATCTCTTCCAGAGGAAAACTTGGATCGCTGAGCTGCATTTCTGGAGGGAGAAGATTCCTCAGTGATGGGTGAAGTACTCCTTCGCAAAAAATGGTGGTGTTCTTACCTCGCAAGAGCGCAGCATGGAAAAAATGGTCTTGGATGCCGCTCACCAAACGAGCTGTGAGACGACTGGGCGAAATTCTCAATTGTATTCCCTCATGTTCAAAGAGACTTCTCAGCAAAATCATCCATGATATTTCTCCCATTTTCTCCTCATGAATAGCAATCCATAGCATATCTATAAATTTATCATCTTTTATCATGATTTATCATGATCTATGGATATCTATGGCATATTTCCCAAGTTTTTTCATCATCTTCCCATCATCTTCCCACTGGGCCCCGGACCAATTCGTGCAGGTCCCCGTGGCTCGCAGCACACCACTTTGAACTGCACACCCTGCGCCGCGCGCGCTGGCGCGGTCGTTTTGTCACGAAAAATCTGTGGAGGATGTTGGGATAAACATGGGATGAACTTGTTTTATTCTATGAATGTCTCAAGTTAAGATGTTTTTAAGATGTTTGTTGTTGTTTGTTGATGTTTGTTGATTGTTGTTCTCGCTTGGGCTCTTTTTCGTTCCACGATCCAACCACCAACGACAAGATGACAAGAGATCGACCGCCTTTCTGCGGAAAAAAGTAGGCCACAGGTACGCGGATCACAAAGCTGCAGTTTCAACTGCACGTTGCGGTCACTTGACGAGCTCAAAGAAAAAACCTGCCTGGAAGGTGAAATGGTCGTTGACACCAAAGTTCTGAAGTTTGTTCCTGACCATCGGCATGTCCAGAAAAATGACGATTTCTTCGACAAGCGCTTTAAAGAATGAAAAGATTTGAAAAGGCTGAAGGATGCTGAAGGTTTGAAAAGGTGCAATATGAAACAAATGGCTGAGGCAAGATACCACAACTTGAATCACCATGAATTCACTTTGAATCATCGGTTGTGGCCGATCAATTCAGTTGGTTCGGGATGGTTCCGGATGCTTACGGGTCCACACCCAAGATCTGGGCCTTGTCAGATATGGCTTCAGGTAGTCATTGAAGACATCGTATTCATACCTGAGAAGAAATAGAGAAATAGTAAGAAATGAGGAGCAAAAACAGAAGGAGCTCATTTGAAAATCCTACAGTCCTACAAGCACAAAGAAAAGTACCAAGAATTGCAGAAGCCAAAGCTTGGATACTCTGAGCATCTCTGAGCATCTCTGAGCTCTGAGCACCCGACGCAGCTGGTAGGGTGTCTTGGAAGGGCACAAAGTGGATCTTCGAAAATTCGGGCCTCGCCACGTCGCCATGCCAATCACATCCGAAATTTCCCGAAATTTCCGTCCCAAGCTGAGCAGCAGGGCGTGTTGTCCCAATCGACATAGACCACGGTGTTCAGATCCACGATGCCAATCTCGGGAGGGATGGGTTCAGCTGCCATCACCTGATGTCATCGACCAATGGAATGACGTGGACAACGTGGACAACGTGGACAACGTGGACAACGTGGACACCAAAAAAACGGTGTCAAAACCACTGGAATACAACTGATTCCCAGATATTCCCAGCTGATTCATCTGATGTGTTTGATGGAATACAACTGATGCGTCAGATTGAAATGAAGAAATCGCTGGATGGGCACCTGGAATTCCATGTTCTGGATGGGCAATCGCTCGTGCAGGGCCAAAATGCTCGTGACCTCGCTCCAGTGACCAATACGTATTGACATAGTCTATTGTATCAATGGGAAATATGAAATATGCAATATATGCAATACATCGAATTTGATGTATAAAAGCCTAGGATCACCAGTTTCCAGATGTTTCCATCATCTTCCATCATCTTCCATCATCTTCCAGCCCATTCCAGCCCATTCCAGCCCATTCCAGCTCACCTGCTGGGAGTTTTTGCTCCGGAAGTAGGGATTGATGTAGTCCCGGAACAACGTTGTGGCATCCTGGTCCGTCTTCGCGCGCTCAAAGTCCCAAAGGCACACGAACTGCACCTGGCAAAAAACCCGTGGCATCCAGTCAGGCTGGGGGTTTTAAATGGGTTTACCATGGTTTACCATATGACATTGGTAGATACCATATGCCATATGGCCACATGGTTTACCATGGTTTACTACGACATTGACTGGGTAGACCTCGCCCACAAGATCTGCTGGATTTTTAGGATTCACTTATGCAGCGAGGAGCAAGACACATGAGAAAAACATGTCAAAATTGAGCTGCCGATATGAAAAAAATGTGGTCATTAATTTTTAACAGCACTGCGCTAAAATTACGCGAGAAAATGTGGTCCTTGGACGCAGCTTTTGATCCTCAAATTTCTCCATCTTTCTTCATCTTTCTCCATCCTCCGCACCTTTTCAAAGCGCTTCAAGGGAGACCCCTCGATGAAGTAGTCGGTGTTCATCGCCTGCCACCGGCCAACGTGGACAGAAACGGACAGAAAATCCAGTGAATAATATATATATATGAATGATATGTGAATATCATGAATTCAGATGATTTCAGAATAGTTCAGATACATTCTGACATTAACATGTTGTTGACATTGGTGACAAAAAAGTGGAACTGAAATGGGTCAATTGTCAAGCTCAGACATGCACCAGCACAGCTTCATCCGGCTCGCACTTGACCTCACACAGAGCAGCCCCTAGAGTGCAATGCGAAAGATGCATGGATGAAAACAGAAAAAAAAAACGAGAGATTGGGGGTGTTGCGCGGCAAGACTACTGGGATCTACTGGCAGACTGGGCATTCTTTCACACAAACATATCATATATGATTCATATGATTCGGTTTACTGTGTAACTTGTCTTGACCTTCGCTCTTTCATCTCTTTCCTCCAAGGCCCGGCCCACAAGCTACGCAAACGCAGAATGCACAGAATGCACAGAATGCATTGAATCTGTAAACGATTCTGGTCTCCAAAGATCTCCAAACATCTCCAAACCCCATCCGCATCCAACGGGCACAAGCTACGCAGCTACGCAGCTATGCAGCTACGCAGCTATGCAGCTACGCAGCTTGGCCGCTTGGGCTTGAGATCCGAACCACCACAAATTCATATCCCGGAGGTCTCAGAAACATGCCCGTCTTCACAGGCACCTCACAGAACGCACAGAACTCCTTAAAGAACTCCTGCGTTTTTTGCTTCGTTTTTTGCTTTCGTTTTTTGCTGTTCGTTTTTCTTTTGTTCCTTCCTTTCCCTCCATCTCCCTCCCTATCTTCGCCTGATCCGCGCGCATTTTTCGCAGAGTTGGAGTTAGAACGCTCAAACGCCTCAGTTCATTTTGCAATGCACAGAAAAAATCCGGCAGAAACAGCAGAAAACCAACAATCGGAGTTGTCACGTGTTGTGACATCTTGTGACATCAGAAAAGAGTCTTGATCAGTCTTGTCTCAAAATCGGTGCCAAAATGTGCCAGGAAATCTTTCGATGTTTCTCAGCAGTTCCAGGTTGCTGCAAAGTCACTGATCCTGCTCACAGGAGCAAGGATGGACAGGAAGAATATGAACCCTTCGAGCATTCCTTAGCACTGCCGTGCGCCGTGCGCTGTGCGCTGTCTGTTCAATGGTCCAGTTGCACGAGTCAGCTAGTTTTGTTATGTTTTGTTATGTTTTGATATGTTTTGTTATGTTTTGTTATGTTTTGTTGGTATGACTTGGTATGATCAATGTGATCCCATTAGATCCCATTCGATCCCCGAGTGGTCTCAATCGGGCTTATTCCCACAATGCCCTACGGGGCCTGTGGTAATCTTTACCGCTGTTCGGATCTGTGTTTTTCCACGCGCCCCGTCTGAGCCAGCTGCTTCGTTGTGCTTGAGACCTGAGGGTTTCACTAAAATTAGTGTGATGGGTGCAAAGAGCTGGGTGAATACATGTTCAATTTGCAGGTCATGCATGGTCATGCATGGCCATGCATCGATTTGACCACGAGCTGCTTTCAGTTTTCTTGCTGAACAATGTACTTTCAGACTTTCAGACACTAGGATTCAGAAACAAAATCATAGCATCTCATAGATCAATGGGAATTCAAATTACACTGCCATTGCTCTTTTTGGCGAAATTTCCCCGACAACTACGGATCCAACAGCCTCTCTGAGCACAGAATGGGATCCAAAGGCACCATCCCATCACCATCCCATCCTCCATCGGATCGGATCATAGCCATAGCTATAGCTATAGTTCAACCAGTCATGACAATCATATTACAATCATTCCATTATAGGATTGGATCTAGCTATAGTAATCATAGCTATTGACGAACCATCTCTTGGACGCTCCAACTGAGCTCCACACGGCGGTGGCCTCGGTGCTGCCACTCGGCGAGGTGTCGCTGGCGCCCGCGTAGCCGGCCGCGGAGGGCGCCGCCGAGGGCGCCGCCGAGGCCGCCGACGCGGCCGCGGGCGCAGCCGTGGCCTGGGAAAATGTCATTCATTTCAGTCATTTCATTCATGTTGGATCAATTGGATTTAATGAATACTTTCATATCTGATAAATCTAATGATAAATCTATGTAAATCTAAGGAAAATATTGAAATCAGATTGAGTCGAACTTAATCCATCTTAATCTATTTTCATCTTACGATTTGAACTGAAATTCTGGTTTGAGATATTGATTTTTGATTTGATATTTGGAAAATCATCTCGATTCGACAAAATGATTTCTGTGTCACGGTGTGTCACGGGCGCCTCCTGTGCACCTTGGGCACCTTGGGCACCTTGGGCACCTTGGGCATCTGCAGCCTTCTGTGCCTGCCATTTCGCTCTCTGCGCCTGACAGCATTTCATGGCGGCGCAGCATGGCGCATGGCGCATGGCGCAGTGTTTTGTGATCCCGGGAGATTCCGGGAGATTCCGGCCTCACGGTAATCCTCCATGCCTCACAGCTGTCTCGGTGTCTCAGAGGTGTCACAGCAAGACAAGATAGACAAGAGAAGTTGCGACACTGTTTCGGCAAGTACCCCCGGTATCCTCTTTCAACACTTCTTTCAGACTTGAAGTCTCCATATATATGTGTCATGATATTTCTTGTACAATTCTTATACTTCTTCCGAACTTCTTCCGAACTTCTTCGGAACTTCTTGTTGTTTCTTCGCGTTTGGGGTTTCGCTTCGCCTTTGGCTGGGCAGAGACTGTCCAAGCGTCACAACGCCGATGTGAGAACTGTGAGAACCTCCAACCCGTGTCGAACGTATTCGAACGTGAAACCAAGTTGAAATCAGTTGAATCCTCTAAACAAAACTGCTGAACCAAGTTGAACAAAATTTAACGTTGTGATCCTGACTGTGGTGCACTGTGGCACATTGTTCATCATTCTTCGGTGCTTGCATTGCGTGAACGGCTTCCAAAAGCAAAGTCACACCATGTCACATCTTGCACCATGCTGGATGCCAAAAAAACAAAGATTGGAAGCCAAGATCAAAAGAATGGCCGATGCAGGATATCAATGGATATCAAAGATATAAAAGATCATATTTTTGAAACATAACGAAACATTAATGAATCGAGTCCCAGAGGGCACCGACTGTTTTCGGACTCGCAGCTGAAATGCGAACTCCGCCGGTGAAACTCAACGAATTCGGCCGGTTTAGCCTTACGTCGCATGGTGCACGTTGCTTCTCCATTTTGCCTGGTCTGAGCGAAAATCTATCCTCACCATTCCTCACCTACAGTCCCTACATGTGCGCCCACAAGCTACGGAAGCTACTGATATCAGCAGACATTTGGGCTAAATTTATCGAAAACCATCATCATTGATCAGGATTCTATGGTATGTTGACATGTTTTGACATGTTTCGCCATGAAAAAATATGAAAAAACCGTGAACTGTTGAAGTATTGAAGTGTTGAACTGAACTGTTGAACTGTTCTTGTTTTGGTCATTTTTGGTCACAGTCTCACTGTGCGCTGTGGCAGCACAAGGTTTGACCTTGCGACGGCCACGCTAGCCACTTGCTGGGCGCGTTGGATTGGCCATGGGTGCAGTAATGGGATACCTCGGCACAGCCGCACATGATGCACATGTCATATAGATATATATATATATATATATTATATATATATAGGTCATACATATGTCATATATGTCATATGCCAACAAAATCCAACAAATCAAATATGATCAACTATGCATCTGGGTGCTGATGCGTTATTTCAAGACATCGTAATTGAATGTAATTGACATGCACTTGGATCGTGTACAGCTTCTAGGCATGGCATGAAAGCTTTGCGCGGCTTCAAACTGATCTCAGCTGCTGACCTTTCTACACGCTGCTGGATGATGCGCTGTTGGTTTTCCATCTGCATTTTCAGATTCTGATAGCCTCAGTGTCACCAGTCGCCAGTGTCAGACTCGGAAAAAATGAAAAATCATGATATGATCACTGGCGATCACTGGTAAACAGCCTGGTAACCCCAAGCGCCCTGTCCAGCTACCTCAATTTTCCTATCTGGTCTGCCTAAATCCTCGAGCTGACTCAAGCTGTTTGAAATCCATTAAACTCCGAACTAAAGGGTGTTGTATTTATTTGTTTACGAAAACCTTCCAATAAATTCAGTTTTACAACATCTAATATCCGAAAAAATCTCAACAATTTCGTCCATTTCATGGAAAAAAAAACACAATTTCCCCAGTTCCTTCATGTTCTTTGACATTCTTTGACATTCTTTGACCATCTCGGTTTCCGCGCGCTGCAGCAAGCGTTCCATCTCCATCTTCCGGGAACGCTTCAACTCTTCCCGGGAGGCCCTGCAGGTCACATCGTCACATCGCATGGCAACCATGGCAACCCGCATGGCAACCCGCATGGCAACCCGCAACGGTGCGGGTTTTTTTCTCTGGGCTCCCAACTTGAGACGCTTCAAGAGACCACCCATCTCAAGCTGCTGCTTGTGAAGAAACCTCGAGTGCACGGAAGTAGTGCGATGATGTGAGATTCTTTGAGATGTGAACTTTGGAGATGTGAACAAGATTGAACAAGTGAAACATGTGAAAAGATACTTCAAAACCAAGATGTGCCAAGATGTGCCAAGATGTGCCAAGATGTTCCAAGACTCCAACTGTTCTTCCATCACAGCTATTCGAGCTTCGCGTTTCTCCTCGAGAACGTGAAACGCTCTAAACTTCGCACAAGTTGTCTAGCACCGCAGCAGTGGCAGTGCCAGATTTCTGTTTTTTGATGTTCCCCTCATTCCTTGATGTTCCGTCCTTCCACTGATTGTGCTCTCTTGCTTCCAGCTTATCTGCCTGGGCCTTTCAACGCTCTCAGCACAGAAATCGGAACGTTTACACCGTGAACATGCTGCGTTTCTTCCGCGAAAACATTGCAAAAGCTTAGGATTCTTATTTTAAAAAAACGTGTCAAGACATATCAAACCCTTTCAAACCGTTGTGGAAGGGTGGTACTGAAGAAGCATGGCGCAACTGGTACGTTTGCAGCTGCGGCAGCACTTCCCGCCTTGGTTTTTTCAGCCTCCGCATATTTCCTCATCTTTGCGAGGGTCTCCTGTGGCCCAGCTGTCCCATCGCTGTGAAAGTTGTGGAAAGACCAGGTCGTGACGGTCATGACGGTCATCCATCCAGGAAGGCTCCCATATCAGATGCTTCACTTGTGTGATCTCTAATATGAAATGAATTGAAATGAAATGCCATTAAAATCATTAAAATTACGATAATTTGATAATGGATTGATACAATATATACAATGGGGGTTTTCAATTTTTTTCAAATTTTCAACTGTCAAGATGGTGTCATCACTTGGGCTCCTGGATCTTGCGCAAGTTCAGCAAGTCGCGGCTCCAGCGCGGCGTCCTAGGCTCCACCTCGCGCCGGAGCTTCTCCAAGTGGATCTGGGCCGCTGGGCGACGATTGGGCGACGACATGACTGGGACATCTTCGACTCATGGCCTTTCCATGGCCTTTCCATGCCTTGAGAAGTCGTGCAATACTTATGGATATTCCATATATTCCATATATTCCATCTATCAAGTGTGGCAGATTAGGCAGATTCCAACACCACCAGTGATTAGTTTGCTTTCAACCTGCTCTCAATCCAAACCAGAAGATTTACAGTAGTCAGAACCAGATTTTTCAACAACATCATCTTGATTTTTCAACCATATCTTGATATATTTTGATCATACACTGTTACTGGACAAAGCGAAGGCGATGTCTTTGAAAAATCGGTTGGATTCGGTTGGATTCGGTTGGATTTTTTGTTCACTGCATAGTTTCGCTCCAAACTCTCCAAATGAAACATCAAATACTTGATATTATTATATATAGATATATAGATATATATAGCCATTCTTCAAATTTCATCCACGCATTGGCATTTTCTATGTTTTGGCCTTTCCTTGCAGGCTCCTTTTTGTAAGGCATTTTGAATTGGCCCAGAAATGTGGGAGTTTCCCTCCTCGGCCCGGACATCCAGCAGAAAACTCTGTTTTCTAACCCACCAGGAAAATCCCGAGGTGACAATCATTGACCACCCGACATCGGCCCAGCCCATTTTCCTGCCTGGTGTTCCTGTTTATGTCTGGTGGCCAGCACCGACTGGAGCTGATTCGCCTCGCTACCGCAACATTTAAGATGACCATCCAACATGTGGATCTGAAACGAACTGTTGAACAGCGGAATGACAAAAAGGAAGAAACTCTGAGAAAATGCAAAACATGTTTTCATAATTTTTCATATGTTTTCTGTATATGAACCTTCACTTCTCAAGCGGACCTTGGCTTCGAAATCCTGTTGCTTCTGGTCCCAGATGTTGCTGAACTCCTCCACAGTTGTGACTTGGTGATCTAGTCCAACTGACCATGGGAAAGTCCGCAAAGAGAAAATTTCGACCACTTCATGAATTAATTGATATGAAGTGATATCGAGTATTAATGATATTAATTAATATATTAATATATTTGTTTTGCTTCATGAAATTCACGGCAGATACATCGCAATGGATAGTCACTGAATGTCGAATCGGAAATTCATGGACTCCAAAGGTCCAATGGCAGCCGAGTGACCTGCAAGCCCAACATGTGTGCTTCTTCAACACCCATTCGTTCAGCAAGCCTCACTTTGTGTCACAGCCGTGCTCACCGAACGGGCACCGAACGGGCACCCAACGGGAACGAAGACTCCAATGGCAAAAGAAAACCATCTGGAAATGGAAAGACTTCGGAGAAGTTCGTGACTTTGCAACCATTTTGCAACAAAAATTCACAAACCAAAGAAGGGCACCCCCATAAACATCCATAAACATCCCTGTACCCTAACCGTAGCCTAACCGTACCGTAACCGGTTTGACAAACAGCGACGTTTTGAGACGCGAAACTGCTGTTCCAAGAGGGCATCTCGACGGCTCTTCTCCTCGAATCGACGTCAAAAAAGATGTTACTCTCCGATAAACTAACAGTTTGCTATTGAAAATGGCCAAAATAGCAATCGAATTAGTTGCTATAGTTGATTTATGTTGATTTATGTTGATTTACCTATTGAAAATAGTGATTTTCACGATTTTCCATAGTCATGTTAGTTTACCAGAGGGAGCTGGTTACGTGGCTCACATCCCACAACAGATGTCCTCGTGCTGTCGTAGCTGGTCCAAGCGAAGACGCGCCAATTCGGCTTCTTCGTACCTTTACCAACTGCACCGTTTCGGTCCCTGCTGGTTGGTGGTGCAATGTGCCCATCTTGAAAAATATGAGTTAGTCAATGGGAAGGATGACATCCCATATATTATGGAAAATAGAAAATGTTTGAAACCACCAACGTTCCCTGTTTCTTGCTGCGTTTCCCACTGTTTCCCACTGCTTTCCTTCCACATCATGTCAACATGCCACTTGCTGGGTGGAAAAAATGGAAAAATTCATCTCTGCCCCTTGCTATTCACATCTATTCACATTCACACAAAGTAGTCTTCTAATCTTAGGCTTCGCTGGTTTCGACTCGCTCTGGGCCCTGGGCCTTCCAGTCTGCTCACAGTCAACACCTTAATGATCACAAGAAACAACGTTCCAAAAAGCAAAGATTCGCTGATGGGATCGATATGGATCGATATGGATCGATATGGATCGATATGGATCCATTGGCACAGAATAAATGATATCCATGATTATCCATGAAATCCCACGATGCTCTTGATGCTCTTGATGCTCTTGATGCTCTTGATGCTCTTGATGCTCTTGATGCTCTTGGATGTGGAAGTTTGATGTAAAAAAAAAACCGCTGGGTTCTCCACGGTGGTTCTCCAATGCCAAGAGCAGCTCTTGGATGCTGTGGCCTTTCTCCTCGAATCGAAATCGAACCGAGATCCAGAGATCATGGGAGTTTTCACGCGGCGACAATGGGAAAACATCGCAATCGGATTAATCGAGTCCTCGGAATCATCAATCGATGCCTCTCCATTCATGAGCGCTACAGTCGTGCCGACCCATGGCCCATCTTAATCGGAGCCAACATTAATCTGCAGACATTCAGTGGCATTCAGTCGTCGTATCAGAGCCCAAAGAGTTTTGATACAAATCCACGGGCACGAGACTTCACGAGACTTATGAGATATGTTGAAAATGTTGAACAAGTTGAAAAAATGGAAATAGATACTTCTCCTGAATTGTGAAAAACTGTGGAAAAAACCGCCCGATTGAACATTTAAGGCCGAGCTCTCTTCACCTATCGAGGTGTGGGCATATAGCATCCCGCAAGTCGTCGCGTGCAATATTTTGGTATCGCGATCCGACTTGAAGCGGATGCAAATCATGAGAGAACATCGTTCATGGACGGCTGTCAGCCTCGATGCGGCAGCATTTCAGACCTCTTTTTCTTGGGCTACACTTGCATTGTTGCCAGCCTCTGCTTTTAAGAGGCACAAAAACGAACCAAAACCCATGTTGCGCGAAATGAGGTGAAACGACCATTTGGAATTTCTATGCCCTCGAAGCGGATCTCGGTCTTCCAAACATTTGTGGAAGCTAGGATACCGAAGGAAGCAAAGCCATCAAATGTGTTGTTAACAATTTGGGATATGCGAAAACACAAAGTTCAAAACAACCAAAGCCATGGTTTGAACACAATTTCCTTACGCGGCAGTACATTTCTCTGCCCAGATCTGCCCAGCAGCCTTCATGGCCGCCGGTTCAGTGCCGGGAAGTGCCTGGATGGATTCAGTTTCACCCAAAATCGCGGACTTTACTACAATGAAAAGTTTACCATGTTTACCATGAATATCACCTCTGAAACCACCAACACGATTCTATACACTTCGCAGATGCACCAAGACTCCTTGAAGATCAGAACGTCTTCAGAACGTCTTCAGAACGTCTTCAGAACGTCTCGCTGGCATCGATCCAAAACTTTGGATGATCAATCAGCTGGATGTTGCCAGCATCGGCCACGACATATTTTCCAGGATGAAGCGTGCCACTCTTGATCTTCAGGTCATTGTAGAGCATGTCCTGAAGTTGTCTGAAGGTCTGGGGAGAACCGGGAGAACCGGGAAAAAAATGATCCAACGGATCCAACGGACATTTCGTGTCACTATGTGTCATTTATAGTGTCGCTTGGGCGGGCCTCATGTGTCAACTCTTCCTGTTTGGCATGCAATGAGGCCCTGTTTGTTGGAGTCGGAAAGACATAGTGATCATAGTGACGTATGTATAATCGAAGGAAGTTTAGAACTCAAACTTCCGACAATATGGACAGATGAAAAGCAGAGATGGGAAGAGTCAGAGAAGAGAAGAGAAGAGAAGAGAAGAGAAGAAGAAAGAGAAAGTCTCAGAAGAAAGAAGACGCAGGTGCGCGAAAAGGTAGGAAAGTCGCGAAACACTGTGTTTTTTCCAGTGATTTGGGGCTCCGGAGGGTCGAAAAGTAGGCTTGCTAAAGCGGCGGGCGCGGAGCCATCTGGCCAGATGAGAGATGAAAAATTGCACGCCGTTGTGGCGCGAAGCACATTTTCAAGTCAAAATGTACAAAACACACCAGCTCCGGGCCACCTTTAGTAGTTGAGACGTCGAAAAAGTGCACGCCGTTGTGGCGGGAAGCACATTTCGAAGTCAAAATGTACGAAACAAACCAGGGCCGGACCACTTTTGTAAGTTGCGATGTCGAAAAAGTGCACGCCGTTGTGGCGCGAAGCACATTTCGAAGTCAAAATGTTAAAAACACCAGGGGTTCGGACCAATTTTGGAGGTTCAGATGTGCTTCCGCGTGGCAGGCGCAAGGGATTGTGCACCTTGTCAAAAGTGAGCAGAACGTGAGGGTTTTGTCGCATTTCAACTACAACCACCACTACACCACACTACACTCCAAGACACCACACTACAACTACAACTACACCTTCACTACAGTCCACTACACTACACTACACTACATTCCGCTACACTCCACTACGCTACACTCAATTACACTCAATTACGTTCAATTACGCTCAATTACGCTCAATTACGCTCAATTACACTACACTACACTACACTCCACTACACTACACTACATTACACTTCACTACACTACATTACACTATACTACACTCCACTACACTACACTACATTACACTACACTACACTACATTCCACTAAACTACACGACACTCCACAACACTCAATTACACGACGCTACACTACATTACACTACACTACAACTACAACTACAACTACAACTACAACTACAACTACAACTACAACTACAACTACAACTACAACTACACTACACGATTGCATTGCACCACACTACACTACGCTACGCTACGCTGCGCTACACTACACTACACACTACACACTACACACTACACACTACACACTACACACTACACACTACACACTACACACAACACACAACACACAACACACAACACTACACTACACCGCACTACACTACACTACACCACACTACACTACACTACACTAATTGCATTACACTACACTAACTACAACTACAACTACCACTACAACTACACTACACTAATTGCATTGCACCACACTACACTACACTACACTACACACTACGCTACACTACACTAATTGCATTACACTACACTACACTACACCACACTACACCACACAACACTACACTCAATTGCACTACACTACACTACACTACCCTACCCCACATTGCATTACATGTCATTACATTACACTCATTACACCACCACAAATGCAACTGCAACTACACTACACTAATTACACTACACCACAACCACAACTCCACTACGCTACAACACAACTACAGCTGCACTACACCACACTACATCCAGCAGTTGTGGGTGAGGTGACCGACCAGGTGACCACTGCAACCATTGCAGCCACTCCAAAAAACACAGCTCCAACCACCTTTCGGTCCAT